>Ga0182006_1000046_pt1 | contig 189544 bp, 164 predicted proteins | sample Sormic07211104_1_FD_123022 | JGI IMG/M metagenome (GOLD analysis project Ga0182006, IMG submission 123022) | Rhizosphere microbial communities from Sorghum bicolor, Mead, Nebraska, USA - 072115-104_1 MetaG | ecosystem: Host-associated > Plants > Roots > Rhizosphere | place: USA: Nebraska...
ATTGGCGCGCACGGCGGCGATCAGGCCCGCATCGTCGAGTTCGCCAGCCAGCCAGCGGCGGCTCGGTTCCTGGAAGATGGTGCGGCCCACCATGAAACCCTTGCAGGTGGTGCTGGCACTGGCCTGTTCAAAGCTGTCGGCCAGAGCGGCGATGGGGGCGTTCAAGCCAAGTAATACCACGCCACGGCAATACGGATCGCGCTCATGCACGAGGGCATCGATGGCTTGCCATTGCTGGGCCGACATGCTTTCCAGCTTCCACCATTCGGGATAGATGCCGAGGTTGTACAGGCGCTTGACGGCGCGCAAGACGGTATCGTCGTGCTGGGGCAGTGACTTGGCAGGAATAATTTCCAGCAGCAATTCATGGCCCGTGATTTGCGCCGCGTCGTACAAGCCCTTGATTTGCGCTTCCTGTTCCAGCCGGTTTTCCGGCGTATCGTCGGGATGCAGCTGCACCAGGCACTTGATCACGTGCTCCTTCGGCCACTGCGTCAACCGCGACGCCAGCGAACGGCCCCAGTCGAACTGCAAGGGATTCGAACCCGGCATCTCGACGGGACGGCCGATCCACCAGCCGCGCCCCGTCGCATCGTTGAGCGCGTCGACGCCATAGCGGTCATCGATCAGCACGCCCGTGCCGCCCTGCAAACCGCGCGCCCCCTCCGTCTGGCCTACGGCTTGCACGAACAGTTGCTTGAGCTTTGAAATCCGCGCTTCGTCGCTCACGCCCTGCTGGGCCAGCTCAAAGAATTGCGTGCGGTGATCGAACGCAAATACGCACAGTTCATTCCACTGTTTGCGCGCCACCGTCGTGCGGTGCAGGCGCGCCAGGGTGGCATCCTGGTCAGGACGGATCAGTTTGGCCGCGTTGGCCAGGAAATAGTCGAGCTCGACAGGCGACGGCATGGCCGGCGCGCAGCCGTGGCGCGACACGACGAGGGCGCCGCAGCCATTCGCATAGCGGCAGCACGCTTCGTAATCCTCGCCGCGCAGCCAGCCTTTCAGGAATCCCGACAGGAAGGCATCGCCCGCGCCGAGCACGTTCAAGACTTCCACGCGCACGCCCTGATAGTTGAACGCCTCATCGAGACCGGCAGGGATGGCCGCCTCGATGACGGCGCAGCCCAGCGGTCCGCGCTTGACCACCAGGGTTGCACTGCTCACCTTGCGCACGGCGCGCAAGCTGGCCATGATGTCGGTGCCGCCGCCGGCGATCATGAATTCCTCTTCCGTGCCGACGATCAGGTCGAACTGCGGCAGGATGGCCTGCAGATGGCTGGTGACGCCGTCGTTCGAGACGAACCGCGTTTCGCCATCGGCCTTGCCCGACAAGCCCCACAGCACGGGCCGGTAATCGATGTCGAGCACGGTGCGCACATCATTGGCGCGGGCCAGCTGCAATGCCTGCGTGCTGACGGCGTGCATGGCGGCGGTGGAAAAATGCGTGCCGGTGATTAATAACGCTTTGCTCGATGCAATGAAGGCAGCATCCACCGACGATGCGTCGATGGCCATGTCGGCGCAATTTTCACGGTAAAAGATCAGAGGAAAGGTGTTTTTATCCTTGATGCCCAGCATGACGAGGGCCGTGAGCCGCTCGCGGTCGATGCCGACGTGGCTGACGTCGCAGCCCTCCTGCGCCAAGGTCTCCGTCAAGAAGCGGCCCATGTGGTCGTCGCCCACTTTCGACAGCATGGCCGATTTCAAGCCCAGCCGGGCCGTGCCGAAGGCGATATTCGCCGACGAGCCGCCCAGGTACTTGGCAAAGCTCGTCGCGTCTTCCAGGGTGCTGCCGATCTGCTGCGCGTACAGGTCCACCGCCAGGCGGCCCAGGCAGATCACGTCCAGCGCCCTACCCTGGGCAAATTCAGTCGTATTCTTCATGGCATTGTTTCCTTATGACAGTTGCACGATGCGCTGCTCGCGCCACGATACGGTGGCCGCCTCGGCCAGTTCCAGCGCTTTCAAGCCATCGTGGACCGTGGTGCGCAGCGCAGCACCATGGGCAAAGGCGTCGAAAAAGTGCGCCATTTCGCTGGCGTAGGCGGCGCGGTAGCGTTCCAGGAAAAAGTCTTCCGGCTTGTCCACGCTGACGTTCACGGCGCCATAGGCCGTCACTTCCGTCGGCTTGTGGTTGCCCGCCTGCAGCATGCCGGCGCTGCCCAGCACTTCGAAACGCTGGTCGTAGCCGTAGGCGGCGCGGCGCGTGGTGTTGATCTGGCACAAGCGTCCCTTCGCCGTGCGGATGGTCACGGCCGTGCAATCGAGATCGCCCGCCGCGCCGATGGCCGGATCGACGAGGCAGCTGCCCGTGGCGTGCACGCTGACGGCTTCATCGTCGAGTATCCAGCGGAAGATGTCGAAATCGTGGATCAGCATATCCTTGAAGATGCCGCCCGACACCTGGATGTAGCTGACGGGCGGCGGGCCCGGATCGCGGCTGGTGACGATGAGCATCTCCGGCGTGCCGATCTCGCCCGCTGCGATGCGCTGCTTGACGGCGGCAAACGTGGGGTCGTAGCGGCGCTGGAAGCCGATCATGCACAGCACTTTTGCCTCCTTGACGGCGGCGGCGGCGGCGCGCGCGCGCTCCAGGGTCAGGTCGACGGGCTTTTCGCAAAAGATGGCCTTGCCGGCGGCGGCCGCGCGCACGATCAGGTCCGCGTGCGTATCCGTGCTCGACGCGATCAGCACGGCCTTGACTGCCGGGTCGGCCAGCACGGTGTCCACGCTGGCGACGCTGGCGCCATGCAGGGCCGCCACTTCCGCCGCCGCGCCCGCATGCACGTCGACCACGTATTTCAGGCGCACGCCGGGCTGGCGTACCAGATTGCCGGCGTGAATGCGGCCGATGCGCCCGGCGCCGAACAATGCCACTTGAATCATTTCCATCTCCTTGATAGTCGGTATTGCTTGGCCCGGAAATGCACACGTGTGCAAATCCGGGCTAAAAAAGTTAAAACAGGTGGATGACGCCCAGCATTACACCGCTGAGCTTGGCACCCTTCTTGGTGGTGGCAAAAGCATTGCCGCCAAACGTGTAGTTGGCGTTCTTGTCGTTATTGGTTTGCGTGTAGTAGGCATACACGGTGCTGCGCTTGGATAAGTAATACTCGTAGCCCAAAGTCGCCTGCTTGGCGCCGCTGTCGTCGCCGCGCACCAGGGTGGTGGCCTTGATGGTCACGCTGCTGCCGTTGGGCGCGCTGCCCGACACGTCGCCTGCCACGCCGAAACGGCCGATGAAGGCACCGCCGCCCGCCTTGTAGGCGCCCGTGATGGTGAAGTAGTCGCGCTGCAAGTCGCCGCCGGCCACGTCATACACCATGCGGTTCCAGGCCACGCCCACGTCGCCGCCGCCGAAGTTGTAATTGCCCACGGCGCGGTACATCTTTTCGCTGAAGCCAGGACGCAAGTCCTTGTGCTTTTCATAGCCGACGGCGCCCTTCACGGGACCGTTTACGTATTGCACGATGCCCGAATAGATGCGGTCGCCGTTCGATGCCTCGTTTTCGCTGGCGCGGTAAATCGTGGCGCTGAATCCCTGTACCAAGGGCGTGCGATAGCTGACGGCGTTCGAACTGCGGCGGTTGAAGCCTTCGCCGCCCAGCTGCGAAATGTTGGCGTCATCCTGGATGCCTTCGCCCACGAAACGGTTGGTGTAGCCGTTGATCTGGCGGATCGGCGTGGCGAAGCGGCCCAGCGCGATGCGGCCATAGGCGGGGTTTTCCAACCCGACAAAGGTATCCTTGCTATTGATGGCGCCCGTGCCATCGTCGAGCTTGGCGTTGCCTTCGATCTGGAAGAAGGCCGTGTTGCCATTGCCCAAGTCTTCTCTTCCTCGGAAGCCGATCTTCGAGGAATTGTCCGATACGCGCGATACCGACTCGCCATTCGGCGCCGTGGCCGAGCTCGACGTTTCGATACGGTCGAAGCCCGCGTGGATGCGGCCGTACACGACGACGCTCGATTCGGCCAGCACGCAGCCTGGCGCGACCAGCAACAGTACGGCGGCGATCTTGTTCAACTGCATGGTGCTCTTTTTCATCCCGTTTTTCATTTTGTCTCCTGCTTGTTTTTATGGTGGTGGATTACTCATGATGCTCAACAGCGTGTTGCTACTACATGCGTCCCTCGCCGGACGCCTGCCCTCCCTTTCAGTCAATGTGTTCAGGTACAGCGCGGCAAGGCCAGCGCCGCCAGTTGCGGATACAAGCGGGGGCCGCCCACCAGGATGGGGTTGCCCTTTTCCAGGCCGTTATCGGCGAGGAAATCATTGCAGCGTCCGCCCGCCTCGTTGACGAGCACGATGCCCGCCAGGCAATCCCAGGAATTGATGTGCGGCTCGAAATAGCCGATCAGGCGCCCGGCCGCCACATAGGCGATCATCAGCGCGCCGGAACCGTTGCGGATGAACATGCCGCCCTCCTCCAGCACGTCGAGCAGGAAGGGTAAAAAGGTATCGGTGCCCACGCGGTGCGAAAAGCCCACGCCCAGCACGCCGCCCTGCAGGCTGGCCACGTCGTTGACGTGCAGCCGCGTTTCGCCGGCCTTCGCCGTCACATGCGCGCCCTGCCCCAGGCAGGCGTGGAACAGCTCGTCGGCATTCGGGTCGTACACGGCGCCGATGGCGGGCTGGCCGTCGACCAGCACGCCGATCGACACGCACCAGGCCAGCATGCCGTTGACGAAACAGGCCGTGCCGTCGATGGGATCGATGACCCACACGCAGCGCGCATCGGACGCGCCGCCGCCCCGCTCCTCGCCCACCACGGCGTCTTCCGGGAAGCGCTCGGCGATCTGCGCGCGCAGGAAATCCTCCACCATGCGGTCGGCGATGCTGACCATGTCCTGCAAGCCCTTTTCCTCGATCACCAGTTCCGTGCGGCGCTGGAACATGCCCAGCGCGATCTCGCCCGCCTGGCCGATGATGTGCCGGGCGTAGGCATAGCGTTCCAGGGTTGCCGCGTCGGCCAGTACCGCTGCCTGTGTCATATCTGTCATGCTTGTCCTCCAATGATGGCTGCGCCATGTTCGTGTACGGTCATGGCGACCGATGTGCCTTGCGTGAAAACCTGGCTCAAGTCGTGCGAGACGGCAAACAGTTCGCCGACCGGCGTCTCGAGCGTGTATTGCATTTCGCGTCCCAGGTAAGTGGCGCGCGCCACGCGCACCACCATGGCGCTGTCGGGCTGCGCGGGCGACAGCAGGATCGCTTCCGGACGCACGGCGAAACTCGCTTCGCCGCTGCGCTGGCTGCGGCATGGCAGGCGCAGCCGCAGCTTGCCCATGACGCAGACGGCCTTGCCGTCGGCCACCGATTCGATCACGCCATCGACGATGTTCGCGTTGCAGATGAAGTCGGCGACGAACTTGTCGGCCGGCGACTCGAACAGCTCGTGCGGCGTGCCCTTTTGCGCGATCACCTGGCGGTTCATGACGATGATCTGGTCGGAAATGGCCAGCGCCTCTTCCTGGTCATGCGTGACGTACACGGCCGTCAAGCCCAGCTTGACCTGGATGTCGCGGATCTCGTCGCGCACGCGGCGGCGCAGTTTCGTGTCGAGGTTCGACAGCGGCTCGTCCAGCAGCAAGACCTTGGGCTGCAGCACCAGCGAACGGGCCACGGCCACGCGCTGCTGCTGGCCGCCCGACAACTCGTTCGGGAAGCGCGCGGCAAAGTCGGCCAGGCCCACCAGGCGCAGGCTTTCCTGTGCCCGTTCGATGGCGCGCGGCTTGGTCTCGCCCGAGACGGTCAAGCCGTAGCACACGTTGTCGAGCACCGTCATGTGCGGAAACAGTGCATAACTCTGGAACACCATGCTGACGTCGCGCTCGGCGGCGGAAGTCAAGGTGACGTCCTCGCCGGCCAGCAGGATGCGCCCGGCGCTGACGCGTTCCAGGCCCGCGATCAGGCGCAGGGTGGACGTCTTGCCGCAGCCGCTGGGACCCAGCAGGGTGACCATGGTGCGCGGGGCGATCGTGAACGACACATCGTTCACGGCCAGGGCCTTGCCGTAGCGCTTGGTAACGCCATCGAATTCCAGCGCGGCAAGCTCTGTTGCTTGGGTAGTAAAGTGGTTCATGCGTAGCTCTTTTCCAGGTTGGGAACGGCGGCAGGCAGCGTTTTTTCGGCGCTGACGCGGCGAAGGCGGCGCTTGCCGACCAGCAAATGGATCAATTGGATGCACAGCAGGATGATGACGATCAGCACCGTGGCATAGGCGATCGCCGTGCCGTAGTTACCGTTCGACACCAGGCCGATGATGTAGGACGTGGCCATGTCGTAATCGGCGCTGACGAGGAAGACGACGGCCGAGATCGACGTGATCGAACGCACGAAGCCATACACGAGGGCCGAGGCGATGGCCGGGCGCAGCAGCGGCAGGATGACCTTGCGCATGGTGGTCCAGCTGCTGGCGCCCAGGGTGATCGACGCCTCGTCCAGGCTGCCGTCGAGCTGGCGCATGGCGGCGATGCCCGTGCGCAAGCCCATCGGCATGTTGCGGAAGACAAAGCATAGGATCAGAATCGTGGCCGTGCCCGTCAACTCGATCGGCGCCGAGTTGAACGCCAGGATGTAGCTGATGCCGATGACGGTGCCGGGAATGGCAAAGCTGAGCATGGTGCCGAACTCGAACGCGCTCTTCAGGGCGAATTGCTGGCGCACCAGCAGCCAGGCCGACAGGATGCCGACAAAGGCCGTCAAGGGCGCGGCGATGGCCGAAATCGTCAGCGTGGTGAACAGCGACGGCCAGGCCTGGCCCGTCCAGTGCCAGCCGGAAGCGCCCGCCGTGATGCCGAAGGCGTCGATGTAATGGCGCAAGGTGAAGGCATTGTCCTGGCCCCAGTTATTCACGAAGCCGCCCGCCACCACCGTGCCGTAGATCAGGGCCGTGAAGGCGAACCATGGCAGGGCGATGGTCCACAGGGTGGTTTTCAGGCGCGGGTTGAGCGAGGCGTGGCCGCCGTGGTCGGCCTTGCCCGTCACCGTCACATACGATTTCTTGCCCAGCCACAGGTTCTGGATGAAGAAGGCGCCCACGGCAAACGTCAACAGCACGATGGCCAAAGTCGCCGCGCGGCCCTGGTCGTTCGAGGCGCCCACCACGGAAAAGAAGATTTCCGTCGACAGCACGTGGAAGTTGCCGCCCAAGACCATCGGGTTGCCGAAGTCGGCCATGCTTTCGATAAAGCACAGCAAGAAGGCATTGGCGATGCCGGGACGCATCAGCGGCAGCGAGACCTTGACGAAGGTTTGCCAGCTGCTCGCGCCCAGGGTGCCCGACGCTTCTTCCAGCGAGGGGCTGACGCCTTCGACCACGCCGATCAATGTCATGAAGGCGATCGGCGCAAAGGCCAGCATCTGCGACAGCCACACGCCCGTCATGCCGTACAGCCAGCGGCTTTGCTCGACGCCAAATAGTTCGCCGACGAGGCCCGTGATGGCGCCGTTGCGGCCGAACAGCAAAATCAGGGCCAGGCCCAGCACGAACGGCGGCGTGACGATCGGCAAGATGGTGATGGCGCGCATGGGGCGTACCCAGCGGCCATTGGTGCGCGTCACCAGCAGGGCGAACACGAGACCGAGGAAGGTAGCCGACACGCCCGTCAGCAGGGCCAGCGCCAGCGTATTCCAGGCCACGCCGCAGCGGCCGGGACCGGCCACGCAATTGAGGCTCCAGATGCCGGGGTCGGCCAGGCGGCGCGCCAGGGCGGCGGCGCCCGTGCCGCCATCGTCCAGGGGCTGGCCGGCGCTGACGAGGATCAGCGCGACGGGGAACAGCACGAACAGGGAGATGAGGCAGATGATGAGGCCGATGGCGCCGGCCACGAAGGCGTCGCCGCGGCACACGCCGCAGGCGGCGGCGCCCGAGGTCAGCAGGAACAGCAGGCACAGCGCCAGCAGCAGCGCGCCGAAACCGAGGCCGATGCCGGCGGCCAGCGGCCCCCAGCCCAGCCATGCCAGCCACAGCAGGCCCGCGCCGCCGAGGGCGATCTGGCCCAGGCCCAGGGTCTTGCGGTGGGGATTGGCGGCCACCAGCACGGCGCTGGCGGCGATCAGGGCAAAGAACACGCCCAGCGGCCAGGCGCCGAACGACAACACGTGCAGCACGGCCGGTGCGCCACGTTCACTGAAGAACTGGCCGTCGCGCAGCCATTCGCCGGCGAACAGTCCCGCTTCCTGCTGCTGCCAGGGCAACAGGCACAACGCTGCCAAAGCGGCCAGCAGCCAGCCGTAAAATATCTTTTTCATGAGTTTCATCCAACTATGAACGTCTGAAATTCTGTTGCGCGGTGCGCCCTGTTTTCCAGACGTTTTGAACAATTGATATAGGTTTAACGCCTGCCAAAACTGTAGCGAGCGGCAGTGAGTTGCGGCCGAGACGCGCAGCTGTGCGCTAGCACAGTGAGCATCGCAGGCTGCAAATCACGACGCGCAGTAAGTTTTGGCGCGCGTTAATTGCCGGCAGAATAAATCTGCGTGGTCCAGCGTTGTAATAAGCGCTTGCGCGTGTCCGACGCGCCATACTTGGCGAAGTCGTAGTTGATGGTCTTGATGTTTTCCAGGCGCGGCGAGGCGGCGGGAATGGTGGCGGCCGCGTTGGACGGGATCTGGAAAGCCAGCGCCTTGACGGCTTCGCTCTGCACGTCGGGACGCAGGGCGAATTCATAGAATTTCTTTGCCTGTTCCATGTTTTTCGCGCCCTTGACGATGCTCATCGAGCCGATCTCGTAGCCCGTGCCTTCGCAGGGCGGCAAGACCTTCACGGGAAAGCCGGCCACGGTGAGTTTCATCAGGTCATGCATGAAGCCGATGGCCACGCCCGCTTCGCCGCGGCCCACGTCCTCGCCCGGCGCCACGCCCGCGTTCGGGTATTTGCTGACGTTCTGGCCCATTTTCGCCAGGAAATCGAAGGCTTCCTCTTCGCCGAACAGCTGCACCACGGTGGCCAGCGCGTTGTAGGCGGCGCCCGAGGAGTTCGGGTTGGCCATCTCGATCTCGCCCTTGTAGGCGGGCTTGACGAGGTCTTTCCAGCACTGGGGTGGCGGCAGGTTTTTCTTCTTCAGCACGTTTTCATTGTAGGCCAGGCCCAGGATGCCGATGTAGATGCCGACGGTGCGGTACTTGGCCGTCTCGGCCTGCTTGAGCGCCCACGGCTGCAGCTTGGGCAAGGTGGGCGACTTGTATTCTTCCGTATAGCCTTCGGCGGCGGCCTGCAGGTGGGGGTCGCCCGTGCCGCCCCACCAGATGTCCGATTTCGGGTTCGACGCTTCGGCGCGGATCTTCGCGTAGGCTTCCCCCGCGCTCTTCCTGATCATCGATACCTTGATCTTGCTTTCCGCCTCGAAGCGGTTCTTCATCAGCTGGCACCATTCCATGTCGGCCGAGCACAGCACGGACAGGCGTTCCTCGGCGGCCATGGCCGTCATCGGCAGGGCCAGGCTTATAGCAATCGCAACATTGCGCATCTTCATCGTCTCACTCCAAGTTCGTTGTCGTTGTGGTACTTCAGACCGCACCGCTATCTTGCGGTGTCACTGTCCCGGGATGTGCTTTGTAAGGCCTTGCACTGCATTGCACACGTGTGCACACCTTACCACCAGCCGATTTTGACTGTCAACAAGAATCTCGGCAGGCGTGCGGCGTGGCGTTTTACCGACAAAAAAAGCCGCCAGCTGGTTGCAGCTGGCGGCTTTCGGGTGCTCCGGGATCAGAGGCGTGTTACTGCCAGGCTTCCTTGCCCGCGCGCGGCTTGCCCACCATCAGCAAGGCGCCCAGGGTCAGCACGGCCGCCAGCGACAGATAATAGCCCACGTATTGCAGACCATAGTTGGTGGCCAGCCAGGTGGCGATGTACGGCGCCAGCGAGGCACCGAGGATGCCCGCCAGGTTGAAGGTCAGCGAGGCGCCCGTGTAGCGCACTTCGGGCGGGAACAGCTCGGACAACATCGTGCCCAGCGGTCCGTAGGTCATGCCCATCAAGCCCAGGCCGACAGCCATGAAGACGGTCACTTCCCACGTCACGCCCGAACCGAACATCGGCGCGAGCACCAGGCCGAAGATGGCGATGGCGACGGAGACCCAGATCAGGGTGGCGCGGCGGCCGCGGCGGTCGGCCAGCACGGCCGAAAACGGAATCGTCAGGGCAAAGAACAGCACGGCAAACAGTTGCACGACGAGGAATTCCTTGCGCGTGAAGCCCAGCTTGGTCGTGCCCCAGCTCAGCGCGAACACCGTCATCAGGTAGAACAGCACGAAGGTGGCCAGGGCGATGATGGTGCCCAGGAACAACATGCGGCCATGCTGGCGGAACACGGTGGCCACGGGCAGCTTGACGACTTCGTTCTTGTCGATGACTTTCTGGAAGTCCGGCGTTTCCGTGATCTTCAGGCGCACGTACAGGCCGACGATGACCAGCAGCGCGCTGGCCAGGAACGGGATGCGCCAGCCGTAGCTGAAGAACTGCTCATCGGTCATGGTTTCGCTCAGCAGCAGGAAGATGCCGCCCGACAGGAAGAAGCCGATCGGCGCGCCCAGCTGCGGGAACATGCCGTACCAGGCGCGTTTGCCCGGTGGCGCGTTCTCCGTTGCCAGCAGCACCGCGCCGCCCCACTCGCCGCCCAGGCCCAGGCCCTGGCCGAAACGGCACAGCGCCAGCAGCAACGGCGCCAGGGTGCCGATGGCGGCATACGTCGGCAGCAAGCCGATGATGACGGTGGAAATACCCATGGTCAGCAGGGCCGCCACGAGAGTGGCCTTGCGGCCGATGCGGTCGCCGAAGTGGCCGAACACGGCCGAACCGATGGGGCGGGCGAAGAAGGCGATGGCGAACGTGGCCAGCGATTGCAGCACGGCGGCCGACGGGTCGCCGGCGGGGAAGAACAGTTTCGGGAACACCAGCACGGCGGCGGTGGCGTAGATATAAAAGTCAAAGAACTCGATGGTGGTGCCGATCAGGCTGGCGAACAGCACCGTGCCGGGGGAATTTTTCTTAGGGGGGGTGCTCATTTACTGCGCTCCTTGGGGAGGGTGTCTAAAGGCCATTCTCTGGATGTTTTTTCAGGCAGCAGCACAGCACGTTGTCTAGGCGCGCGGTTCACATATCATAGCTGTGCGCGGGCGTATTTGCTGCGAAATTGCTATTAAATTCGCAAACAAATTCCACGCCGCAACACGCCGTTGTTAACGGCAGACAACGGTGTACCAACGCGCGCTATCGCGCCGTGATCAGTGCTGATTTAGAGAAACAACGGTCGTGCGCCATCCGGTTACCCGGGGCACGGCAGGAAAGGCGTCAGGGGATGGGCGACGTGTATCAGGCCCGGCGTATCGCCAGGCATTCCGTACCAGACCCGCGCGTCGGCATCGCGGCATCGGTCATTTGTGGTGAATCCTTGCCTGCGGCCCCTCCGGGTGGAGCGGGCCGGCGATGATCGCGCTGCATCACGAAGGATGCGGTTGATCTTGCTGTAAGCGGCTTATCATACGCGCAGTGCTGCGGTGCGGCAAGAAGTTGTGTTAGAGCATGTACGGTGGTGTCGGCTTACGCTGCGCTAAGCCGACCTACGCCGACCTACGCATCGATCAATGCAAAAGTCTGCTCGATCTCGCGGCTGTCGAGCGGGCGCACGAGGCGCGCCACTTCCTGGCCATCCTTCAAGAAAATCAGGGTCGGCCACAGTTTCACGCGAAATGAGCGCCCCAGCGCGCGGCCGGGGCCGTCTTCCACGCGAATATGCGCTACCCCGGGGTGCTGTGCCAACGCGGCGGCCAGCGGCGCCTCGGTGGCGCGGCAGTGGCCGCACCAGCCCGTGCCGAATTCCAGCAGGGCCGGGCCCGCCAGGGCGTCGATCTCGGCGCGCGTCGGTTGTGCTACGGAATATGTGTCGTTCATCATGCCGCCCTCCTTGTCCGCTCAAACCACTTTCACGCGCAGTTCGCCCAGGCCATCGATGGCGCCCACCAGTTCGTCGCCGCGCTGCACGGCAGCCACGCCGGCCGGCGTGCCCGTGTAGATCAGGTCGCCCGGTTGCAAGGTGAAATAGGTCGACAGGTCGGCGATGGTTTCGGCCACGTTCCAGATCAGCATATCGATGCTGCTGCTTTGACGCAGCTCGCCATTCACGTGCAGGGTGACGGCGGCATGCTGGACGTCACCTGCCTGCGCGGCCGGCGTGATGGGGCCGATGGGCGCCGAGTGCTCGAAGGCCTTGCCCGTGTCCCATGGACGGCCCAGTTTTTTCGCTGCGCCCTGCACGTCACGGCGCGTCATGTCCAGGCCGATCGCATAACCCCACACGTGGCCCAGCGCATCGGCCACGCCGATATCGCTGCCGCCCTTGCCGATGGCCACCACCAATTCCATCTCGTGCTGGAAATCCTGCGTCTGCGCCGGATACGGCAACTCGCCCGTCGTGCCGGCTGGCACGGGCAGCACGGCGTCAGCCGGCTTCATGAAGAAAAACGGCGCCTCGCGGCCCGTGTGGCCCATTTCCTTGGCGTGGTCGACATAGTTGCGGCCTACGCAATAGATGCGGTGGACGGGGAAGGTATCAACGCTGCCCGTGACGGGAACGCTGGGCTGGATCGGTGCGGGAATGACATACGACATGAAAACTCCTGATCGGCACGATAAAAAGGCGGCGATGAAAAAGGGACACCGCAGTGTCCCCCATTTTACGACAACGTTACTTCAGCAGTCCCGAGCGGCTCGGGTCCGGCATGCGGATGGCGACGATGAAGGAAATCAGGCACATGACGGTCACGTACCAATAGAAATACTCTTCCACGTGCCAGGCTTTGAACTGCAGCGCCACGTATTCGGCCGAACCACCGAACATGGCGTTGGCCACCGCGTATGACAGGCCCACGCCCAGCGCGCGCACTTCGACGGGAAACATTTCCGCCTTGATCAGGCCGCTGATCGACGTGTAGAAGCTGATGATGGCCAGCGCGATGATGATCAGGCCGAACGCCGCGTACGGGCTGGAAATATCCTTCAAGGCATGCATGATGGGCAGCACGCACAGGGTGGCCAGGCCGCCGAAGAACAGCATCGAGGTACGGCGGCCGATGCGGTCGGACAAGGCGCCGAACACCGGCTGCAGAATCATGTAGACGAGCAAGGCGCAGGTCATGACGGCGCTGGCCGTCTTGGTATCCATGCCGGCCGTGTTGACCAGGTATTTCTGCATGTAGGTAGTGAACGTGTAGAACACGAGCGAGCCGCCGGCCGTAAAGCCGAGTACCGTGATGAAGGCGCGCTTATGCTTGAGCAAGCCGCGCAGGCTGCCCGCGTCCTTGTCCTTGCGCTCGCTGGCGGTGGTCGTTTCCGTCAGCGATTTACGCAGGTTCAGCGAGACGAGGGCCGCCAGGGCGCCAAACACGAACGGGATGCGCCAGCCCCAGGCGCGCAGCTCTTCCAGGGTCAGGAGTTGCTGCAAGACCACCAGCACCAGCAAGGCCAGCAGCTGGCCGCCGATCAAGGTCACGTACTGGAACGAGGCGAAGAAGCCGCGCTTGCCCGATTCCGACACTTCGCTCATGTAGGTGGCGCTGGTACCGTATTCGCCGCCCACGGACAGGCCCTGGAACAGGCGCGCCACCAGCAACAGGAACGGCGCGAAGGCGCCGATGGTGTCATACGTCGGCATGACGGCGATCATCAAGGAGCCGCCGCACATCATCAGCACGGAAATCATCATCGACTGGCGGCGGCCGTACTTGTCGGCGATGCGGCCGAACAGCCAGCCGCCCACGGGGCGCATGAGGAAGCCGGCGGCAAAGATGCCGGCCGTCTGCAGCAGCTGCGTGGTGGAATTGCCGGAAGGGAAGAAGGCGTGCGAGAAATACAGCGCGCAGAACGAGTAAATGTAGAAGTCGAACCATTCGACCAGGTTACCGGAAGAAGCGCCAATGATGGCCTTGATGCGCTGCTGGGAAGTCAGCTGCGCAACGTCATGCGGAGTATCGTGGGATGTCATATCAATCTTCTTGTTCGTGTGAAAAAGCCAACGCCAGCCAGGTTGCGCGGACTGGTTTTGCATCATACGCCCTTGATCAAGGTCAAAAAGCCGCCCGACATACGGGTTAATACGTACTACCGGCAACTTTTTTCGCCTGCGGGCGCGTGGAATCAGACCCGTTCCAGCACCAGCGCGATGCCCTGGCCGATGCCGATGCCGCATCTTGTGTCAGTGCACAGTGCATGGTGCTTGCCCGGACGCGCTACCGGTCAGACCCGTTCCAGCACCAGCGCGATGCCCTGGCCCACGCCGATGCACATCGTGCACAGCGCATAGCGCCCGCCCGTGCGGTGCAGCTGGTTGACGGCCGTCATGGCCAGGCGCGCACCGGACGCGCCCAGCGGGTGACCGAGGGCGATGGCGCCGCCGTTCGGATTGACGCGCGGATCGTCGTCGCGCAGACCCAGCTGGCGCAGCACGGCCAGGCCCTGGGCGGCAAATGCTTCGTTCAATTCGATGACGTCGAAGTCGGCCAGGGTCAAGCCCGTCATGGCCAGCACTTTCAGGGTGGCGGGCGCGGGGCCGATGCCCATGATGCGCGGCGCCACGCCGGCCGTGGCCATGGCCACGACACGGGCGCGCGGTGTCAGGCCAAAGCGGGCCGCGTTCGCCTCGTCGGCCAGCAGCAGGGCCGCCGCGCCATCGTTGACGCCGGACGCGTTGCCGGCCGTAATCGTGCCGTCCGCGCGCACGACGGGTTTCAGTTTGGCCAGGGTGTCCAGCGTGGTGGCGCGCGGATGCTCGTCGCGGCTGACAACGATGGGTTCGCCCTTCTTCTGCGCGATGCTGACGGGACAGATTTCGCTGTCGAACACGCCCGCCTGCTGCGCCGCCAGGGCTTTTACCTGGCTGGCCAGGGCGAACGCATCCTGGTCAGCGCGGCTGATGCCGAAGTCGCTGGCCACGTTTTCCGCCGTTTCCGGCATCGAATCGACGCCGTACTGCGCCTTCATCAGCGGATTGATGAAGCGCCAGCCGATGGTCGTGTCTTCCATTTTCATGCCGCGTGAAAAGGCGCTGTCGGCCTTGCCCATGACAAACGGTGCGCGGCTCATGCTTTCCACGCCGCCGGCGACCAGCAAGCCCGCTTCGCCGCTCTTGATGAAGCGCGCGGCGCTGCCGATGGCGTCCAGGCCCGAGCCGCACAGGCGGTTCAGGGTGGCGCCCGGCACGCTGTCGGGCAAGCCCGCCAGCAAGGCGGCCATGCGCGCCACGTTGCGGTTGTCCTCGCCCGCCTGGTTGGCGCAGCCGTACAGCACGTCCGTGACGGCAGTCCAGTCCACGTTGGGGTTGCGCGCCATCAAGGCACGGATGGGCACGGCGCCCAGGTCGTCGGCGCGCACGCCGGACAAGCCGCCGCCGTAGCGGCCGAAGGGCGTACGCTGGGCGTCGCAGATGTATGCGTGGGTCATGTTCTTTCCTCCAAGAAAGTGTATTGATGGTGAGTTAGCGCGCGTCCGTCAGCGGCACGGCCGTCAAGGCTTGTAACTGTTCAAAACTCAAGCCATCGACCAGTTCGACGACGGTGGCGCCGGCGGGTCCCAGGTCGAACACGGCCAGATCGCTGTAGATGCGGCTCACGCACCCGATGCCCGTCAGCGGATAAGTGCAGGCCTGCACCAGCTTGCTTTCACCGCCCTTGGTCAGCAATTCCATCATGACCCAGGTTTTCTTCGCGCCGATGGCCAGGTCCATGGCCCCGCCCACGGCGGGAATGGCGTCGGGCGCGCCCGTGTGCCAGTTGGCCAGGTCGCCCGTGGCGGACACTTGAAACGCCCCCAGCACGCAGATGTCCAGGTGGCCGCCGCGCATCATGGCAAAGCTGTCGGCATGGTGGAAATAGCTGCCGCCCGCCAGCAGGGTGACGGGCTGCTTGCCCGCGTTGATCAGGTCGTAATCTTCTTCGCCCGGCGCGGGCGCGGGGCCCATGCCGATCACGCCGTTTTCGCTGTGCAGGATGATCTCCGCGCCGGCCGGCAAGTGATTCGCCACCAGGGTCGGCAAGCCGATGCCCAGGTTCACGACGGCACCTTCATGGATGTCGGCTGCCACGCGGGCCGCCATCTGGTCTCGATTCCATTTATGCATTTGATACTCCTCAAGCAGCTTTGAAGCCGGCGGGGCCGGTGGCCGTGCGCGGCACTTGCACGATGCGCTGCACGAACAGGCCCGGCGTGATGACGTGTTCGGGGTCGATGCTGCCCAGCTCAGCAACTTCATGCACGGAGGCAATGCTGACCTTGGCGGCCATCGCCATGATGGGGCCGAAGTTGCGCGCCGTCTTGCGGTAGGTCAGGTTGCCCCAGCGGTCGCCCTGCTCCGCCTTGATCAGGGCGAAGTCGGCGTGGATGGGCGACTCGAACACATACATGCGCCCGTCGATCTCGCGCGTTTCCTTGCCCTTGGCCAGGTCCGTGCCATAGCCCGTGGGCGTGAAAAAGCCGCCGATGCCGGCGCCGGCGGCGCGGATGCGCTCGGCCAGGTTGCCCTGCGGCACCAATTCCAGCTCCAGCTTGCCCGCGCGGTACAGGGCGTCGAAGACGTGGGAATCGGCCTGACGCGGGAACGAGCAGATGATCTTGCGCACCTGCCCGTTTTTCAGCAGGGCGGCCAGGCCCGTGTCGCCATTGCCCGCGTTGTTGTTGACGATGACGAGGTCGCGCGCACCCTGGGCGATCAGGCCGTCGATCAGCTCGGCCGGCTGGCCCGCGCCGCCGAAGCCGCCAATCATGACGGTGGCGCCATCGTGGATATCGGCCAGCGCCTCTAGGACGCTGGAACGCAGTTTGTCGATCATTGCTGTCTCCTCCCAATCACACCATCGGTTATTTGTTCACATATCGAACAAATATTCGTATTTAGAACTTATTCGTGAGAATATGCCTGTTCGGGGCGCTTGTCAATTTGCCGTTTTCGCCACCGCCATGGCTATAATTGCCACCTTGCCCCATTGGAATTGCCATGACCGTACGCAGCAGCACCTCTCTTTCCACCGACGACACCGTCGATGCCGACGGCGCGCCGCGTCCCGGCGACAGCTATGTGCAATCGTTCGCGCGGGGCCTGGCCGTCTTGCGCAGCTTTGGCGCGGACGCGCCGCAGCAGACCTTGAGCGAAGTGGCGGAACGGGCGCAGCTGACGCGCGCGGGCGCGCGGCGCATCCTGCACACCTTGCTGCATCTCGGTTATGTGGAAGCGGACGGACGGCTGTTCCGTTTGACACCCAAGGTGCTCGACCTCGGTTACGCGTATCTGTCGTCTCTGCCCGTGTGGACGCAGGCGCAGCCGCTGCTGGAAGAATTGATGCAGACCTTGCGCCAGTCGTGCTCGGCCACCGTGCTCGACGGCGACGACATCGTGTATGTCGTGCGGCTGTCCGCGCACCGCACCATGTCGATCAACCTGGGCATCGGCAGCCGGTTGCCCGCCTACTGCACCTCGATGGGCAGGGTGTTGCTGTCGGGCCTGGCGCCCGACGCGCTGCGCGAACGGCTGTCGAAGATGGCGCTGCTGAAGATCACGCCGGCGACCAAGGTCGATATCGACGTCTTGATGGAAGAGATTGCGCAAGTGCGGCGCCAGGGCTGGTGCCTGGTGCAGGAAGAGCTGGAACAGGGCTTGATCGCCCTGGCCGCGCCCGTGTTCGACCGGGCCGGCAAGGTGGTGGCGGCGATCAACGTCAGCGGCCAGACGGCGGGGCCGTCCGTGTCGCACCTGCTGGAACACAGCCTGCCGAAACTGCTCGATACGGCCAGCCGGGTCAGCGCCCTGGTGCGGGTGCAGCAGTAATTACTTGTTAAACTTCGCGCACAGGTCCGGGCGCGGCTGCGCCGGCATCGTTTGCGTCAGGTCGAACGTGCCCTGGTAGCCGGCGACGCCCTGTTCCAGGTAGCCGATGCTGCGCAGGTTCAATTGCGGGTCGGCCAGCTTCAGCCAGCGGGGCACGCCGATATCCTTGCGCACATGCGCATTGCCGGCGATCAGCACCACGTCGCGCGGCGCCTGGTCGCGGATCAGCTTGGCCATCCAGATATCGCGCGCCACCTGGGCGTTGACGACACCTGTCATCATCATGTCGGGCAGCATATTGCAGCGGGCTGCCTGCACTTCCTTCTTTTGCCCTTCCAGAATGTCGGCCGGCACGGGCGCGGCCAGGTACGTGGCGACCATGGCGGGCGGCATGGCCCACTGGATGCCGTCGCGCGCGATGCGCGAGGCGTCGGCCGGCGACAGGTTGCCGGCAATCAAAGTCAGCTGGTAGCTGATGACGAGGTCCAGCACGGGCCGGTACATGCTCCAGTCCCAGCGCGGCTGTTCCATCACGCGGATGATGCAGTCGGGGTCGGCGCAATCGCGCGCGGCGCGCGTCAGCAAGGCCTGGTTTTCGCGGTCGAACTGCTCCATGACGATCACGGGACGCCAGCCGGCCGCCAGCCGGCGCTGCAATTCCGCGACGCGCAGACGCTGGCCTTGCGCATTGTCATGCACTTCACCGAGCAGCAGCACTTGCGGATTGGGCAAGGTGTCGGCCACGGGCGCGGGAGGGGGCGGCGCTTCCTTCTTCAGCAAGCTGCCGCAGGCGGCCAGCGCCAGCACGCTGCACAGCAGGGCGGCGCGCGCGCCGGCACGGAAAATCACGGTCTTCATGTCAACGGGTATCCAAAGTGGCGATGCGCCAGATTGTACCGTCTCAGGCCGGCGCAGGTGCCTTGCGGCGCTCCAGCACTTCAAAGAGCAGCATGCCGGCCAGCATGGCACCGGCAAACAACCACGCCTTCGGCTGGCCCGCCAGCAGCGAGACGAGGGCGGGGCCGGGACAGAAACCGGCGATGCCCCAGCCCGCGCCAAAGGCCAGGCTGCCCAGCAGCAAGCGCCGGTCGATCCGGCGCGACGCGGGCAACTGCATGGGGTCGCCCAGCAGCGACTTGCTGCGCCGCCGCGCCAGCCAGAAGGCGGGCAGGGCCACGCCGATGGCGCCGCCCATCACCAGCATCAGCGACGGGTCCCAGGCGCCGGCCAGGTCGAGGAAACCGAGCACCTTGGCCGGGTTGGCCATGCCGGAGACGATCAGGCCCAGTCCAAAGACGAGGCCGCTTAACAGGGAAAGGATGAGCTTGCTCATAGGTGGCGCAACAGATACACGGTGAGGAAACCGGCCGCCATGAAGGCGCAGGTGGCCGCCAGCGAACGCGGTGACAGGCGCGACAGGCCGCACACGCCGTGGCCGCTGGTGCAGCCGGCGCCATAGCGCACGCCCACGCCCACCAGCAAGCCCGCCACGATCAGGGCCGGCGTACCGGCGTCGACCTGCACGGGCGGCAAGGCTTGCCACAACCGCCACAGCAGGGGCGTGCCGATCAGGCCGGCAAGAAAGGCGATGCGCCAGCCCAGGTCGCCACTGCGCGGGCGCAGCAAGCCGCCGAGAATGCCGCTGATGCCGGCGATGCGGCCATTGAACAAGATCAATAGCGCAGCCGCCAGGCCGATCAGCATGCCGCCGGCCAGCGAGGCCCACGGCGTGAAGTGCTGCCAGGCGATGCTCATGGCAGTATCAGTCCGCTTCGTCGTTGAACGGGGGGCGCGGCGCGCAAAATTGCGCGTACAGCACTTGCAGCACGGCCAGCACGGGCGCGCTGGCGACGCGGTAATAGATCTGCTTGCCGTCGCGCCGCGTGGCCACCAGCATCTCTTCGCGCAGCACGCCCAGCTGCTGCGACAGGGTCGGCTGGCCGATGCCCACTTTTTGCTCGAGGTCGCTGACGCAATGCTCGCCCTGCGATAGCTGGCACAGCAGCATCAGGCGGTCGGCATTGCCCATGGCCTTGAGCAGCGAGCTGGCCTTGTAGGCCGAACCGCGCATGGCGTCGAGGTTGTATTCGGCGTGTTGTGTTGCGACTGTCTCCATCGTGCCCTCCCACAGGCGGTCATGTTGTATAGCGTGCGATAAACAATATACTAATCAATATATTGTTTTCCTGCTGGCGATTCGCACAAAAAAACAACAGTGTTTTTGGGCGATAGCGTACTCATGCAAAGTGTGCGGCAACGATCATGTTTACGCTATCAAAATGACAAATATTCGTAATAAAGAGGAAATAAACGTATCAAAATTGTCACGATGTGTGCTGTAATGGGAGGACAGCAGAAAAACCATGATACGCCCCCGTACAGGCGAATTGTCCGTCCATGCGCAAGCCGGTTTCGGCTGCGCCACGCGGTGAACAACAAGGGAGAGCAAGATGAAAATCTATCAGCCGCTGTGCGTGGCCTTGCTGGCGCTGTCGGCCAGCACGGGAAGCGTGGCGGCAGTCAGCGACACGACGGCCGGCAAGTTGCAGGAAGCCGGCGAACGCGTGACGATCGATGAAAGCATCAGCTTGAATAATAATCCCGGCTGGGAAACGCCGGACTTGCCGTATGCACGCCTGCTGGCCAGCAGCGCGACGGCGGCACCGCACTGGAGCACCAGTGGCGCGCGTCATGCGGCCCTGGCGCCGCCCAGGCCCATGACGGCTGCGCCCGCACAGCAAGCCAACGTGCCGGCCCCCGTGCCGGAAGCGAGCATGTACTCGATGCTGCTGGTGGGATTGGGCCTGGTGGCCTTGAGCCTGCACGGCGAAAAACAGGAAAAATTCGATAACTGACGGCGCCGGCACTGGCAAGGCGCTGCCGCCAAACATTCCGCCTGGTGCGGAATGTTTTTTATGGCGCCATCATTTGTCCAGCAGGCGGCAGACCCTTTCGATATTGCCCACCGGAATACCCGACTTCAGGGCGCGCGCGATGCAGCCCGCCTTGTCCGGGCCCGAGGCGGACATGAGCACGAAGGCCGTCACCACCACGCTGATGGCGACGAGCACGATCAAGATACCCTTGACGATATCCCAGTTCATGGCGTTTCAATGGAAGGCATCAGTGCTCCTTGGCCGATGTGGCTGCCGCATCCGCTCCATTCAGCAGCGCATGTAATTTTTGCATGGTGGCCCAGTTGCGCGAGGTGACGCCGTCGCCCAGCAGCACACCGAGCGCCGCCACCACCTTGCTGGCCAGCACGCCATCGGGACACCAGGCATAGGCGGCCCATCGTCCCAGCGCCAGCGCTTCCGGCTGCCACGGTTGTTGCAACAGGGGCGCCAGGCGCTGGACGTCGGCCGGATTGTTCAACACCAAGGTCAGCAAGCGGGCTGCATCGGCCGCCGGCGCCAGCGTGTTTTGCTCCACCAGCTCCGTAAACTGGCTGGCCGACAGCACCGTCACCCTAGCCGCCACGCCCAATTTCAGCACCAGCGCTTCCTCGATGCGGGCGGCAGCCTCGGCCGGTGCCACCGCGCCCCCGTCATACACGACGTTGCCGCTGTTGAGTACCGTGCGCACCTGCGCAAAACCGAGGTCGCCCAGCAGCTTGCGCAGGTCGGCCATGGCCACGCGCTTGGCGCGGCCCACATTAATCCCGCGCAAAAGCGCCACTTGCTGACTGTTTTCTATCGGTGCCATGTTATCTCCTTGCCTATGCCTGGTTGCTGGTGCTTTCCGGCAACGGCGTCACCGTAGGCAGGCGCAGCAGGAACGTCGCGCCCTGCCCCAAGGTGCTGCTGACCGTGATGGTGCCGCCAAACTGCTTGGCAATCAAGTTGAACACGATATTCAAGCCCAATCCCGTGCCGCCCTGCCCGCGGCGCGTGGTGACAAACGGATCGAACACGCGGTCGAGCATGTCGGGCGCGATGCCGCGGCCGTTGTCGCGTACCTGCATGGCGACCGCATCGCCGTCGCGGCGTACGCCGATATGGATATTGCCGGCCGTGTCCGCATCGAAGGCGTGCTCGACGCAGTTCAACACCAGGTTGGTCAGCACCTGCGCCAGCGCGCCCGGATAGCTGTCGAGCATGATGCCGGGCGGGCAATCGATATCGATGCTGATGCGCGTCTTTTTCAGGGTCGGCTGCAGGCTCGAGATCACTTCGCCGATATAGTCGCGCAATTCGAACAAACGGCGCGCCTCGCTGACCTGGTCGACGGCGATCTGCTTGAAGCTGTGGATCAGGTGCGCGGCGCGGTAGGCATTGTTCATGATCAGCCGCGCGCTTTCGCCGGCCGTTTCCAGGTAGCGCACGATATCGGTCTTTTTCACGCTGCCGCCCGCCACCGCCGCACTGATGCCATCGGTGGCTTCCTTCAGCACCGAGGCGCTGGTCAGGGCGATGCCGACCGGCGTATTGATTTCATGCGCCACGCCGGCCACCAGGCTGCCCAGCGAGGCCAGGCGTTCCGATTGCAGCAGGGACTCTTGCGCGCGGCGCAGCTCGTCCATGGCCTGCGCCGTTGCCTGCTGCGAGCGGCGCGCCATGTCTTCCGCTTCGCGGCTGCCCTCGATGATGGACTTGAGCTTGCGCTGCACGGCATTGAAGCCGCGGATCACGTCGCCCAGTTCGTCGCGCCGGTTTTCCGGCAGCTCCTCGACGTCATCGCTGCCGCGCGTGGCCAGGTCGAACAAGCCGTCGCGCAACTGCTTCAGGGGGCCGAAGACGATGCGCAGGCTCAGCGCCAGCGCGCCCACGAGGATGATGTCAAGCAGCAACACTTCCACCACCTTGCGCCGTACTTCGCTGCGCAGGGCCGCATCGATCTGCTCGCGGCTGAAATTGACGATGACCTTGCCCACGATCACGGGCTTGCCGCCCGTGGCGGCCGCCACGGCGTCGCGGAACACGAGCGGCGCCTCGACGGGCGTGCCGCCCATGGCCACGTCCGCCTCAAGCGGCACCAGGGTGCCGGCCGCGTCGCGCACTTCGCCGGCGAACAGGCCGACCGAGGCATCGTAGACGCGGATGCCGACCAGTTCCGGCGGCAGCATTTCGGCCGCGACGATGCTGTCGACCTTGGATTTATCGAGATCCCACAAGGCGGACGGCAAGCTGGTCTGCAAGCGCGTGAGCACGCCGCTGCGCAGGCGCGCGCTGCCCGATTCGAGTTCCTTGCTCAAGGTATATTGGGTATAGCTGCCGGAAATGCCCAGCACCAGGGTGACGATCACGACAAAAAGCAGAGTCAGCCGGACTTGGATACTCACCATCAATCATCACTCCCCGGGCCAGGCCAGCCGCCGGCCCGCGGCGCGGGCGCAGATACGTCAGCAAGACAACAGCCTGATTCAAATGTACGGTATGACATGCTTATTGGCAAGATTTACAGCATCCCCACTTTCAATAGGGACTTTGATGCAGGTTGAGACATTGCGTCATGGCAATGGTAATATCCCGCAATCATCTAAGGAGTCGTCATGGCGGTCACGCATCAACATCTACCCCTGGAACAAGTTCGTCCCGGCATGATTTTGTCGGATGTCTTGCTCGATGCGCATGGACAAGTGCTGCTGCCGCAAGGCGCGGTATTGACGGAAAACATGCTGGCCCTGATGCCTCGCCACAACATCGACATGCTGCCGATCCAGGCGCCGCCCCCGTCGCCGGAAGCAATCGCCGCACAGCAGGCGGCCGACAGCGAACGGCTGGCCTACCTGTTCCGCAAGCATGACCCCGACGATCCCCTCGATGCGGCCACCACCTTGCTGCGCGACTATGTCACGCAATACCGCCTGGGCACGGGAGAGGCAGCATGAGCACCCAGCTGACGCTCGACGATATCGTCGCCCACCTCGATGACTTGCCTTCGCTGCCCGCCGTCGTCATGGAGCTCCTCAACAGCATAGACCAGGAAGACGTCGATATTTCCGTGCTGGCCAAAAAAGTGTCGTACGACCAGGCGTTGACGGCAAAAACCCTGCGCTTGGCCAACTCGTCGCAATATGGCTTGCAGGTGAAGGCCACCACCATCCAGCAGGCGATCACTTACCTGGGCTTCCAGACCACGCGCAGCCTGATCACATCGGCCGCCATCACGGGCTGCTTCCCGGAAGGACGCTGCCCCGGTTTCGACGACAAGGCCTTCTGGCGCCATTCGGTGGCGACGGCCGCCTGCGCCAAGGTGCTGGCGCGCCAGCTCCGCTTCAACCAGGATTACGCATTCACGGCCGGCTTGCTGCACAACATCGGCCGCCTGGTGCTGGTCAGCAGCTTTCCCGCGCACTACGCGCAAGTCATCGCGCACCAGGCCGCGCACGATTGCAGCCTGCTCGAAGCGGAGCAGGCCGTGCTGGGCGTGGACCACGTGCAGGCGGGCGTGGCCCTGGCCGAGCACTGGAATTTTTCCGACACCATGCGCCTGGCGCTGGGCAACTACCTGCAGCCGGAAGCGCCGGGCGCCGGTTTCCTGGCGGCACTGATCCATGTGGCCAATGCCGTCGTCTGCGCGCTCGACCTGGCGCAGGCGGGCGACGACATGGTGCCGCGCGTCTCGCCGGTGGCCTGGGATGCGCTGGGCCTGGGCGAAGACGCGTATCTGCAGCTGTTCCGCGAAACGGAACTGCGCTACGATGAAATCACCTCGGCACTGCTGAGCTAAGCAGCTCCGCAAACGCAAACGGCTCTCGCTGCGAAGCGAAAGCCGTTATGGGTACTGCGATACATCCATGTTACCCGGTCCATGCTGCCCGGTCCACGCCAGCCTGTTGCCGCCAGCAGCTACGCAAGCGGCACAGTCAGCGTACAACCGCCACATCAGTGCGCGTAATTCGATTCTTGCGCATCGCCGCGGTCTTCCGCTTTTGGACGGCCCTGGGCGTCGGACAAACGATACTTGGTGCGGCGGTCGCCCATCAAATCGCGCAGGTCGCGGATACTCATGCCCGTCACTTCGTGCATGCGGATCAGCAGCGAGGCGCCGACCGGCAAGCGGTGATGACGGATCTTGCTGATGACGGGTGGCGCCACTTCAAGCAGACGCGACAGGGCTGCATCGTTCTTCAGCTGCATCTTGCTCAGCAGAATATCCAGCAGGTGGTTCGGGTTGTAACTCTCTTGCGATGCTAATGCATGATGTGCCATGATTTTTCCTCGTCTGGTGAATGTAGAAAATAATGCCGATACGAACTTAAGGCTGGCTTAGAGTGTTCAAATAAACGTCTTTGCATCGGATTCGGCCCTCCCCTCCGCCCTCCCTCCTTATCGCACTGCCTGCACAGGACTTGCACAGCCACGTCCAACCAACGTGCGCAGCTTGCCGCGTGAGTAAAAAGTACTGCAACCCACAGAAATGAATTGCATATATAACAATATACTAGTCCAAACACGCTGCATCTGCGCCTCGCGCAAACTTCCTGATTGTTAAATATCAATCAAGCTGCTGGTTGGCTTGGCAACGATGCTATTTCAACACATTAGGATGCCAGCGGGCGCACACAAGGCTTTGCAGCAACTTGTTACAAATCAATGGTGTCGTACGGCAATAAATGCTTTTCAGCATCATCGTTCCGGGCACCTTGTTCGCACCGCAAGCTTGTCGGCAAGGTCAGCACGACATGGCTCGTCCCGGCGATTTACGCTAAACTATGGCCTGAACTTGCAGCGAGCCTGCCACCGGGCAGCCAGGGGCGCCCGGCCGGTCATCCACCGCCTCCCGCCCCGGGCGGCGCACAGCGCAAGCCCCCTGCCCAGCTGATTTGCCGCCACACTTAGTTGTCCCACTTATTTGCCGCTACATTTACCGATAAGCATCCGACTCCATGCAGAAAAAAGTATTCATTAAAACCTTCGGCTGCCAGATGAACGAGTACGACTCGGACAAGATGGCCGACGTGCTGGGCGCCTCCGACGGCCTGGTGCGCACCGACACGCCGGAAGATGCCGATGTGATCCTGCTTAACACTTGCTCCGTGCGCGAAAAGGCGCAGGAAAAGGTGTTTTCCGACCTGGGCCGTCTGCGCGAGCTGAAACTGGCCAAGCCGCACCTCCTGATCGGCGTGGGCGGCTGCGTGGCCTCGCAGGAAGGCGACGCCATCGTCAAGCGCGCGCCGTATGTCGACATGGTGTTCGGCCCGCAAACGCTGCACCGCCTGCCGCAGATGATCGAACTGCGCCGTTCCAGCGGCGATGCGCAAGTCGACATCAGCTTCCCGGAAATCGAAAAATTCGACCACATGCCGCCGGCCAAGGTGGACGGCGCTTCGGCGTTCGTTTCCATCATGGAAGGCTGCAGCAAATATTGCAGCTACTGCGTCGTGCCCTACACGCGCGGCGAGGAAGTGTCGCGCCGCTTCGAGGACGTGCTGACGGAAGTGGCGGGCCTGGCCGCCCAGGGCGTCAAGGAAATCACCCTGCTGGGGCAAAACGTGAATGCCTACCGGGGCGCGATGGAAGGCGGAGAGATCGCCGACTTCGCCCTGCTGCTCGAATACGTGGCCGACATTCCCGGCATCGAGCGCATGCGTTTCGTCACCAGCCATCCGAAGGAATTCACGCAGCGCCTGATCGACGCCTACGCGAAGATTCCGCAGCTGGTCGACCACCTGTACCTGCCCGCGCAGCACGGTTCCGACAAGATCCTCGGCGCCATGAAGCGCGGCTACACGGGCCTCGAATACAAGTCCATCATCCGCCGCATCCGCGCCGTGCGCCCGAACATGGCCATTTCGTCCGACTTCATCGTGGGCTTTCCTGGCGAGACCCAGGCCGACTTCGACGCCATGATGAAGCTGATCGCGGACGTCGGCTTCGACAACAGCTACAGCTTCATCTTCAGCAAGCGCCCCGGCACGCCGGCCGCCAACCTGGAAGACGACACGCCGCACGAAGTCAAGCTGGCCCGGCTGCAGCAGTTGCAGGCAGCCATCGACGCCAACACGCGCAAATACAGCCTAGCCATGGTGGGCAGCGTGCAAACCATCCTCGTCGAAGGCAGGTCCAAAAAGGACACGATAGATCGCGAACTGCAGGGCCGCACGGAAAACAACCGCGTGGTCAATTTCGACGCCGGTCCCGACGGCTTGCTGCTGGTCGGCCAGCTGGTCGACGTGCGCATCACCGAAAGCCATTCCTACACCCTGCGCGGCGAACTCGTCGCCAGCGCACCCGCATTGAAAAGAGCCAGTTGAAAACCAAAGCCCCGATACAGCCGCATTACTTCATCCCCGAGCCGCTCGACAACACGCGCCTGGCGCATCTGTGCGGCCCGCTCGATGAAAACCTGCGCCAGATTTCCGCCGCCCTCGACGTGACGATCTTCCGCCGCGGCGAGAAATTCATCGTCGGCGGCAGCAATGCCGAACGCGCCGTGGAAATCCTCGAGCAGTTCTACGCCATCGCCAACAAGGTCGTGCCGCTGGAAGAAGTGCAGCTGGCCCTGGTGGAACAGCGCGCGGGCCTGTCCGCCGCCTCGGAACACCACGCCAACGCGCCCGCCAGCACTTTTGTGGAACCGGACATCGCCAGCCCCGTGCTGAAAACGCGGCGCTCCGACCTGCGAGGACGCACGCCGCACCAGATCGCCTATTTGCGCGACATCCTCGAACACGACATCAGCTTCGGCGTGGGTCCGGCCGGCACAGGCAAGACCTACCTGGCCGTCGCCTGCGCCGTCGACGCGCTCGAGCGCGACGCCGTCAAGCGCATCATCTTGACGCGCCCCGCCGTCGAAGCGGGCGAGCGCCTGGGCTTTTTGCCGGGCGACCTGGCGCAAAAGGTCGATCCCTACCTGCGCCCCCTCTACGATGCGCTGTACGACTTGCTGGGCTTTGACCGCACGCAAAAACTGTTTGAAAAACAGGTGATCGAAATCGCCCCGCTGGCCTACATGCGCGGGCGCACCCTGAACCACGCCTTCGTCATCCTCGACGAGGCGCAAAACACCACCGTCGAACAGATGAAGATGTTCTTGACGCGCATCGGCTTCGGCAGCAAGGCCGTGGTGACGGGCGACGTCACGCAGGTCGACCTGCACAAGAGCCAGACGAGCGGCCTGATCGACGCCGTGCACGTGCTCAAGGATGTGCGCGGCATCGGCTTCACGCAATTTAACAGCACCGACGTGGTACGCCATCCGCTCGTCGCGCGCATCGTCGATGCCTATGAAACGGCGCAGGCGGCCAATGCCGACGCCGCCCACCTGCCCTCCTTATTGAAACCAGCTGCCGCCAAAAATGTCCGAAAAAAATAAACTGTCCTTGTCCGTGCAATACCCGGATGCCCGTCTGGAAACCCTGATCACGCGCCCGAAAGTGCGCCGCTGGGTCAAGGCGGCCCTGTTCGCGCCTGCCGAATTCACCATCCGCTTCGTCGACGCGGAAGAAGGCCGCAGCCTGAACCGCGATTACCGCGAAAAGGACTACGCCACCAACGTGCTGACCTTCGCCTACAACGAAGGCGAAGAATTAAGCGACGACGAGCCGACGCGCGCCGACATCATCCTGTGCACGGACGTGCTGGAAAAGGAAGCGGCCGAGCAAAAGAAGAGCGTGGAAGAGCACACGGCCCATCTGATCGTGCACGGCGTGCTGCATGCGCAGGGCTACGACCACATGGATGACGAGGAAGCGGCCGAGATGGAAGGGCTGGAAACGGCCATCCTGGCCAAACTCGGCATTGACGATCCGTACGCGGACCAGAAGTAAATCGCCAAGCCGGCGCATGCCGGCTTTTTTTTCATCCCACACACCCAATCCGGGACCGGCCCCTCAGGGACTAGATGTCCCCTTCCGCCCCCGGCATTTCGTCGTTCGGCGTCGCGCGAAATGCATTTGACAGCTTGTGTTTACCACGCGCTGTAATTGGCCGGCAGCCAGCGGTAGCCTTCACCGCCGCCCTCGTTGACGATATGCCCGATCCCGGGAAAACTCAGGTGCGCCGCGCCCACCCAGTAGCCGTTTTTCGCCGCATCGGCCATTTCCTTGCGGCGCTGCGCTTTCGCGCCAGCCGCATCGACATCGAAGCCGATGGTGGTACCCGGATGCGGGAACTGCACCGCGCCGGCATGGAGCATGTCGCCCAGCAGCAGCAATTTCTGCCCGCCGCTCTCGACCGCATAGTAGCTGTGACCGGGCGTATGGCCGTAGGCCGGCACCGCGCGGATGCCTGGGACGATCTCCTCACTACTCTTGAATGGCTTCAGCTTGCCCGCAGACACATACGGCGCCAGCATGGCCTGCGCTTCATCGAAACCGTGGCGCTGGCTTGCGGCGGCACCGGCCTGGTTGGCGCGGTTCAGCCAGAAATCGCTTTCGTGGCTATCCACATACACCTGCGCGTTCGGGAACAGGCGCTGGCCATCGTGTGATAGGCCACCCGAGTGGTCGGCGTGGATATGCGTGAGCAGTACTGCATCGATCTGTTCGGCGGTATAGCCCGCATTGCGCAGGCTGCGCTGCAGGCGGCCCGCGTGTGCGCCCATGGGCTGGCCGAACAGGTCGCCTGCGCCCGTATCGACCAGCACCAGATGCGTACCTGTATTGATCAGAAAGGCGTTGATCGAGGTCTCCACCATCGGCTGCAAATGCGACACCTGCAGGCTGGCCGCCAGATCGGCCGGCTTGATGTCGGTCAGCAACTTGTCGAGCGGGATGGTGACAGTGCCGTCGGACAGCACCGTCACCTGAAACTGGCCCAGCATCATGCGGTAGATGCCGGGCGCGGGCGCCTGGTCGAACGGGGCAGCGGCCAGCGCGGCCTGGGACAGGGTCAAGGCGGCAAGCAGCGCCGGCAGGGATTTGAGGGCAAACATGGAAGACCTTTCAAAAGAAACGATACCGCAGTAGACTCCTTTTCCATAAATAAATAAAATCGATTATTCATATAAGAGGCATCCAAATGCTGGATATAAGAGGCGTCGACCTGCCGCTGCTGGTGTCGCTCGACGTGCTGCTGGAAGAAAAGCACGTGACGCGCGCCGCCGCCCGGCTTCACCTGAGCCAGCCGGCCATGTCGGCCCAGCTGGCCCGTTTGCGCGCGCTGTTCGGCGATCCCCTGCTGGTGCCGGCCGACTCCGGGCGCGGCATGCTGGCCACGCCACGCGCGCTGGAACTGCAAGCACCGTTACGCGCCGCGCTGGCCATGCTGGGCCAGGCCGTGCGACGCGACGCGCCGCCATTCGACCCGCGCACGGCCGAGCGCACCTTCCATATCGCCGGCAACGACAACGCCGTGCTGATGCTGATGCTGCCGGTGGTGCAGCAGGTGGCGGCCATCGGTGGGCCAAGGCTGAAATTGGCCTTTCGCACGCCGGAACCCGAGCACCAGGCCGGCCAGCTGGAGCGTGGCGAGATCGACCTGCTGGTCGGCGGCAGCCGCTTTATCCCGGACACCTTGAGCAGCGCGCCGGTGCTGCTGGTCGATCACCGCATGGCGCAGCGCAAGGGCCATCCGCGCGGCACAGGGCCACTCGACCTGGACCAGTATTGCGCGCTGCGCCATATCGTGGTGTCGACCAATGGCAGCTTCCACGCCTTTATGGACGAACAGCTGGCAAAGCAGGGCCGCGCGCGCACCGTGCCGATCGCCGTGGCGCAGTACAACCTGGTGCCACCGATGCTGGCCGCCACCGACCTGGTCTGCACGCTGCCCTCGCGCTTTCTCGATCGCTTCGACAGCCAACTCGACACGTTTGAATTGCCCTTGCGCGTGCCGGCACTGGACCTGTCACTGGCCTGGCATCCGCGCAGCGGGCACGATGCGGGCTTACGCTGGCTGCGCGAACAAGTGCTGGCAAACGCCGGCGCCAGCACAGGCATGCCACAATAGCGCCATCACCACTGACGCAATAAAGGAAACACTATGGGCACCTGGGCCACCGACGCCTTCGGCAACGACTACGCCATGGATTGGGCGCAGGATTTGCACGAATATAAAACCCTGGAACTGGTCGAGACCACGCTCGACAACGTGATCGACAGCCAGGAAGCGGAACTGGAAGCGCCGTTCGCCGCCGAGGCGCTGGCCGCGCTGGAAGTCATCGCGCGCCTGCTGGGCAAGCCGGGCGAGGACGACCCGGCCACGTTGGACGTGGACGAATGGGTGGCCGCCTGCAGGAAGAAAGTCACGCCGCCGCTGCTGGAAAAGGCGCGCCTGGCCTTCGACAAGATCACGGCCGAAGCGTCGGAACTGCGCCAGCTGTGGCAGGACAGCGAGCACTTTGCCGACTGGCAGGCCGACGTGGCGCACTTGCGCGCGCGCGTGCTGGGCCCGGAAGCGGCGTAAAAGATCGCGCAACGGCGCACTTCAACGTATTAAATTTGCATCAAAAGCGGGGAAATCCGGTATTCCCCCACTTTTGGTGTATCCTATATCCCTTCGTAACAACGGCTCACGCCTCCTATGCCCGAGCACCCTAGTGGCGTCAGAACTGACGTCAAGCCCCACCGGTCACTGTTTGAACGCCTGACCGCACTCATTTCCCCCGAGCCAGAGAACCGTGCAGAATTGCTCGAAGTTCTACACGATGCGCATGAACGCAAGCTGATCGACGCCGACGCCCTGTCGATGATCGAAGGCGTGTTCCAGGTGTCGGATCTCTGTGCGCGCGACATCATGATTCCCCGTTCGCAAATGGATGTCATCGACATCAGCAAGCCGATCGAGGAATGGATGCCGGAAGTCCTGTCGACCGCCCACTCGCGCTTCCCCGCGATCGAAGGCGAGCGCGACAAGGTCATCGGCATCCTGCTGGCGAAAGACTTGCTGCGTTATTACGCAGAAGAAACTTTCGACGTCCGCGACATGCTGCGCCCCGCCATCTTCATCCCCGAATCGAAACGCCTGAATGTGCTGCTGCGCGATTTCCGCGCCAACCACAATCACATGGCCATCGTCGTCGATGAATACAGCGGCGTCGCCGGCCTGATCACCATCGAAGACGTGCTGGAACAGATCGTCGGCGACATCGAGGACGAATACGACTTCGACGAAGCCGAGGACAATATCCTCTCGCTCAAGGAAGGCCAGTTCGGCCCCCGCTGGCGCGTCAAGGCGCTGACCGAGATCGAACAGTTCAACGAAGAAGTGGGCAGCCACCTGGTGGACGACGACGTCGACACCATCGGCGGCCTCGTGTCGAAGTACCTGGGCCGCATGGCACACAAGGGCGACATCTTCGACCTGGGCAATCTGCGCTTCGAGGTGCTGCGCGCCGATGCGCGCCAGGTGCACGTGCTGCTCGTCGAGCGCCTGCCCAATGTGCCGGAACTGGAACTCTGACATGCGCGTGCTGTAAATGCGTTTCAGACGCGTCGACCCCAACGCCCCCGCCAAACCGCCCCGCAGCACCTGGGCGCGCATGCTGACTGCCTTTGTTGCCGGTGCCGTCGCCGTGCTGGCGTTCGCCCCTTTCGGCTACTGGCCGCTGCAAATCCTCAGCCTGGGCGTGCTGTTCTACCAGGTGCTGCGCGCGGCGAACGTCAAGGCCGGCGCGCTGATCGGCTGGGCCTACGGCTTTGGCTGGTGCGCGGCCGGTACGCACTGGCTGTACATCTCGATGCACCGCTATGGCGACATGGCCGCGCCGATCGCCGCCATCGCCGTGGCCCTGCTGGCCCTCTTGATGGCCATCTACGTGGCCCTGGCCATGGGCGCGGCCGCCTGGCTGCGCCAGCGCTGGGTGCTATCCCTGCCCGCCATGACCTTGCTGGTGCTGCCCGCCACGTGGACCCTGTTCGAATGGACGCGCGGCTGGCTGTTTACGGGTTTTCCGTGGCTGGCCACCGGCTACGCCCACAATACCAGCCCGCTGGGCGGCTTTGCCCCCATCGTCGGATCGTACGGCCTGGGCTGGCTGGCGGCGCTGTCCGCCGGCGCCCTGCTGCTGCTAATCCACCCCTTGCATCGCACGCGCTGGAGCGCGCTGGGCGGCGTGATCGCCCTGTATGCGGCCGGCGTTGGCCTGCAATACGTGAACTGGACCCATCCTGTCGGGCGCCCGATCACCGTGCGCCTGCTGCAGGGGAACGTGCCGCAGCAGCAGAAATTCGACCCCGGCTTCGTGCTGGGCGCCCTGCAGATGTACCAGAGCGCCATCACCAGCACGCCGGCCGACCTGATCGCCACGCCGGAAACGGCCGTCACCGTGCTGCCGCACCAGCTGCCGCCCGGCTATCTCGATAGCCTGGCGACGTATTCGCAGCAGACCGGCAGCACGATTTTGGTCGGCATGCCCGTGCTCGACGAGCAGCAGCGCTTCTACAATGCGGCCGTGGGCATCACGCCCAGCGGCACGCCCAGCGGCACGCCGGGACCGTACTACCAGTATCGCAAGCACCATCTGGTGCCGTTCGGCGAATTCGTGCCGCCCGGCCTGCACTGGTTCGTCGCCATGATGGCCATCCCGCTCGGTGACATGGGCCGCGGCGCCGACGTGCAGGCGCCGCTGCAGGTGCGCGACCAGCTGGTGCTGCCGAATATCTGCTACGAAGACTTGTTTGGCGAAGAAATCGCCGGCCAGCTGGCCAGCGCCCACCGCCACGGCAAGCAATCGGCGTCCGTGCTGCTCAATATCTCGAACCTGGCCTGGTTTGGCGACTCGATCGCCATCCCCCAGCATCTGCAGATTTCGCAGATGCGCAGCCTGGAAACGGGCCGCCCGATGCTGCGCTCGACGAACACGGGCGCCACCGCCGTCATCGACGGCAAGGGCGTGGTGCAAAGCCTGCTGCCGCCGGAGCAGCAAGCGACCCTGGCGGCCAAGGTGCAGGGCATGGGCGGCATGACGCCATACATTCTGTACGGCAATAAACTGGTGCTGGCCCTGGCCGCGCTGGCCCTGCTGACGGCCTTCCTGCTGTCGCGCGCCGCCCGCCGTGGCCGCGCCGCGCAGCAATAAGCGGCCGATATTGCCCGAAGAGTCACAGTGGGCCCGTAAAAACCGCTAAAATTAGCAAAACCCCGGCCCGGACGCTAGACCAACAGCGTGCGGGCTTCAAGCAAACCTTAACAGCGCGCAGTCTCCCGCGCGGCGAACTCATACGATGCTCACATTTCAACAAATTATCCTGACCTTGCAAACCTATTGGGACAAGCAAGGTTGCGCCCTGCTCCAGCCATACGACATGGAAGTCGGCGCCGGCACCTTCCACACCGGTACCTTCCTGCGCGCGATCGGTCCGGAACCGTGGCGCGCCGCGTATGTGCAGCCGTCGCGCCGCCCGAAGGATGGCCGCTATGGCGAAAACCCGAACCGCATGCAGCACTACTACCAGTACCAAGTGGTGTTGAAGCCGGCGCCGGAAAATATCCTCGACCTGTATCTGGGTTCGCTGGCCGCGCTGGGACTGGACCTGAAGCAGAACGACGTGCGCTTTGTCGAGGACGACTGGGAAAGCCCGACCCTGGGCGCCTGGGGCCTGGGCTGGGAAGTCTGGCTGAACGGCATGGAAGTGACGCAATTTACCTACTTCCAGCAAGTGGGCGGCCTCGATTGCAAGCCCGTGCTGGGCGAGATCACCTACGGCATCGAACGCCTGGCCATGTATCTGCAAGGCGTGGAAAACGTGTATGACCTGGTGTGGACCGAGTGGGAAGAGAATGGCGTCACGAAAAAACTGACCTACGGCGACGTCTTCCACCAGAACGAGGTGGAGCAATCGACCTACAACTTCGAGCACGCGAATACGGACCTGCTGTTCGAACAGTTCGGCAACTACGAAGCGGAAGCGAAGCGTTTGATCGAACTGCAGCTGACCCTGCCCGCCTACGAAAAGATCATGAAGGCCTCGCACAGCTTCAATATGCTCGATGCGCGCGGCGCCATCTCGGTGACGGAACGCGCCGCCTACATCGGCCGCGTGCGCACCCTGTCGCGCCTGGTGGCGCAAGCGTATTACGACTCGCGCGAGCGCCTCGGTTTCCCGATGCTGCCCGCCGCAGACCAACCCGCCGCCGCTTGATCGCCTAGCTCATACACCGCCGTACCAGACAAGAACACCATGAACCAAACACTGCTCATCGAACTGCTGACCGAAGAACTGCCGCCGAAAGCGCTGGCCAAACTGGGCGCCGCCTTCACGGCCGGCATCGTCAACGGACTGAAAGCGCGCGACTTCCTGGAAGCCGACAGCGTCGCCACCAGCTACGCTTCGCCGCGCCGCCTGGCCGTCTCCATCACCAACGTGCGCGAAGTCTCACCCGACAAATCGATCCGCGAAAAAGTCTTGCCCGTCTCCGTGGCGCTGGACGCGAACGGCAACGGCACGCCGCCGCTGGCCAAGAAGCTGGCCGCGCTGGGCTTTCCCGATCTGACGGTGGCCGAGCTGGAACGCGCCGCCGACGGCAAGGCGGAAAGCTTCTTCTACACCTACACGGCGCCGGGAAGCAAACTGGAAACGGGCGCGCAGGCCGCATTGACGGAATCGGCCGCCAAGCTGCCGATTCCAAAACTGATGAGCTATCAGCGCCCGGACGGCACCACCGTGCAGTTCGTACGCCCGGCCCACAGCCTGATCGCCCTGCACGGCATCAATATCCTGCCATTGACCCTGCTGGGCTTGACGGCCGGCCGCACCACCCTGGGCCACCGCTTCCTCACCGATGGCGAACCGATCACCATCGCGCACGCGGAAAACTATGCGCCGTCGCTGATCCTCAACGCCAGCGTCATCGCCAGCAACGAGGAACGCAAGGAACGCATCCGCGCCCAGCTGCTGGACAAGGCCGGCGCCGACCAGGTGCTGATGCCCGAAGCGCTGCTCGATGAAGTCACGGCCCTGGTCGAATGGCCGGTCGTGTATGAGTGCCATTTCGAGGAAGAATTCCTGGCCGTGCCGCAGGAATGCCTGATCCTCACGATGCAGACGAACCAGAAATACTTCGCCCTGACCGACAGCGAAGGCAAGCTGCGCTCGCGCTTTTTGATCGTCTCGAACATCGAGACGGACACGCCCGAGCACATCATCGGCGGCAACGAGCGCGTCGTGCGCCCGCGCCTGTCCGACGCCAAGTTCTTCTTCGAGCAGGACAAGAAGAAGACCCTGGCATCGCGTCTGCCGCTGCTGGCCAACGTCGTCTACCACAACAAGCTGGGCACGCAAGCTGCCCGCACAGAGCGCGTCAAGTCGCTGGCCGGCGCCATCGCCGCCAAGCTGGGCTACGACGTGGCCCTGGCCGAACGTGGCGCCCTGCTGGCCAAGGCCGATCTGCTGACCGACATGGTGGGCGAATTCCCCGAACTGCAAGGCATCATGGGCACGTACTACGCGCGCCATGACGGCGAACCGGAAGAAGTGGCGCTGGCCGCCTCCGAACACTACCAGCCGCGCTTTGCCGGCGACAGCCTGCCGTCCACCGCCACCGGCACCGCCGTGGCCCTGGCCGACAAGCTCGAAACCCTGGTCGGCATCTGGGCCATCGGCCTGGCGCCCACGGGCGACAAGGACCCGTTCGCGCTGCGCCGCCACGCCCTGGGCGTGCTGCGCATGCTGCTGGAAAAACGCCTGCCATTGTCGATCCAGGGCTTGCTGGCGGACGCCGCCGCGCAGTTCGCGTCGGTGCCCGGCTTCAAGGACCCGGTCGCGGATGTGACCACCTTCATGCTCGACCGCCTGCGCGGCATCCTGCGCGAGCGCGGTTTCTCGCCGAATGAAATCGAAGCCGTCGTGGCGCAGAACCCGGATCGCCTGGACGACATCGTGCAGCGCCTGGAAGCCGTGCAGGCGTTTGCCGCGCTGCCGGAAAGCGCCTCGCTGGCAGCGGCCAACAAGCGCATCACGAACATCCTGAAAAAGAACGAGGAAGCCGTGAGCCAGGTCGCCGCCGGCGGCGTCAACGTGGCGCTGCTGCAGGACGAAGCGGAGAAAAAACTCGCAGCCGCCGTCTCGCGCGTGCAGCCGGAAGTCGACGCGGCCTTTGCCAAGGGCGATTTCACCAGCACCCTGCAAACCCTGGCGCAGCTGCGCGACGACGTCGACGGCTTCTTCAACGACGTGATGGTGATGGCCGAGGATGTCGCCCTGCGCAACAACCGTCTGGCACTGCTGTCGTCCTTGCACGGCATGATGAACCGCGTGGCCGACATTTCCAAGCTGGCGGCATAATGGGGACTCCAGCGCTGAAACTGATTATTCTCGACCGCGACGGCGTCATTAATCATGACTCGCCGGACTTCATCAAGTCACCGGCCGAATGGCTGCCGATCCCCGGTTCGCTCGAAGCGATCGCCCGCCTGAACCAGGCCGGCTATCGCGTGGTGATCGCCTCGAACCAGTCGGGCATCGCGCGCGAATATTTCGACATGACGGTATTGAACGCGATCCACCAGAAGATGCACACGCTGGCGCAGCAGGTGGGCGCCGATATCGACGCCATCTTCTTTTGTCCGCATGCGGGTGCGGACAATTGCGACTGCCGCAAGCCGAAACCGGGCATGTTCCATGAAATCTCGCAGCGCTACAACACCAGCCTGAAAGGCGTGCCCACCGTCGGCGATTCGCTGCGCGACCTGCAGGCCGGCTTCATCAGCGGCTGCGTGCCCTACCTGGTCCTGACGGGCAAGGGCGAAAAAACCAACGAGACAGGTGGCCTGCCGCCTGGCACCCAGGTCTTCCCCGACCTGGCCGCCGTCGTCAGCCACCTGCTCAAGGCGCCCGCCGCACCGGCGCCCACCGTGGCATCGAGTATCTAATCTTCGGAGAACCGCATTGCGTAATATTTCCCTGTTCCTGCGATCCCTGCTGTTCATGATCATCATGATCGTCGCTACCATCGTCTGGGCCTGCGTGTGCTTTTTTGCCGCGCCATTGAGCTACAACAAGCGCTATTGGGTCACCTCGCGCTGGAACGTGTTTATCCTGTGGTGTGCCAAGGTCATTTGCGGTATCCGCTATGAAGTCAAGGGTGCCGAGAACTTCCCGGACGCGCCGGCCATCGTGCTGTCGAAGCACCAGTCGGCATGGGAAACCATCTTCTTGCTGCCCAGCCTGCCCCGCCCGCTCGTATATGTGTTCAAGAAGGAGATTTTGTACATCCCCTTCTTCGGCTGGGCCATGGCGCTGCTGCGCATGATCCCCATCGACCGCAAACAGGGCAAGCATGCGTTCAAGAGCGTAGTCGCGCATGGCAAGCGCCGCCTGGCCGACGGCCAATGGATTATCATGTTCCCGGAAGGTACCCGCATTCCCGTGGGCCAGGCGGGCAAGTACAAGAGCGGCGGCACGCGTCTGGCCATCGCCACCGGTGCCGTGGTGGTGCCGATTGCGCATAATTCAGGCGAGTGCTGGCCCAAGCAGTCATTCCTCAAACGCCCGGGACTGATCACCGTCTCGATAGGCAAACCGATTTCGCCGGAAGGGCAAACCCCGGACAGCATGATGCAACAGGTGGAAAATTGGATAGAATCAGAAATGCGCGTCATTTCGCCTCACGCCTACAACGCTGGCTAGACGGCATCAGCGCGGTCATCCAGGAGCCGACCCTGCGCCAGCAGATGAAGACCATCAAGGTCGGCGACCAGCAACTGGATTTGTTTGCGCATGACGTCTCGACCAGCACGCCCCCGGCGGTGCGCCCCACGGCACCGCCAGCGCCGCCCGTGGTCCCACCGGTAGTGGCGCCCGCGCCACCCATCGTCCGCCCCGCTCCGCCTCCCCTGCCTTCCCCGCCACGCACCGCCGATGGCCCGCCACTGCGCCAGCTGCAGCTGGGCAGCCACCTCGTCGAATTCGCCCTGCGCCGCTCCACGCGCCGTTCCATCGGCTTCATGATCGACGACAACGGCTTGCGCGTCACCGCGCCCAAGCGCGTCACCCTGGCCGAAATCGACAACGCCATCCGCGCCAAGCAAGGCTGGATCGTCTCGAAACTGCTGGAACGGGGCGAGCGCAAGGTGCAGCGCCAGCAGCGCCCGCCCGTGGCCTGGGTCGATGGCGCGGTGCTGCCGTATCTGGGCGGCGAGATCACCCTGCGCCTGCACCAGGCGCCGCGCCACCGCGCCAGCTTCCAGCGCGAGACGAATGAACTGCACGTCTGGGTCACGCCCACGGGCAGCGAGCAGCAATTGAAGGAAAAAGTGAAGGGCTGGTTCCAGCACGAGGCGCGCCAGCTGTTCGAAGCACGGCTGGATCTGTATGCGGACAAGCTGGGCGTGCGCTACGATTCGCTGTCGCTATCGTCGGCCGGCACGCGCTGGGGCAGCTGCACCATCGAGCGCAAGATCCGCCTGAACTGGCGCCTGATCCACTTCGCCCTGCCGCTGATCGACTACGTGGTGGCGCACGAACTGTCGCACCTGCTGGAAATGAACCACAGCCCCCGCTTCTGGGCCACCGTGGAATCGATCTATCCCGATTACGATGGGGCCAAGCAGGCGCTCAGGAAACGCTCGCAGGAATTACCGGTATTATTCCAATAAGACGGCACTACCGCCTGCAGTGCTGGTATGGGATACTGAATGTCCCATTCCGCCCATTTCGTCCATGAATATTTTCAAGATGCTGTTTGGTGCCAAGACAGCTACCGTGCCAGCAAACCAGTTATTGCCTGGAGCGCCCCATGACCAGTCCTCGCTGGAAGGTGAGCTAGGCCATTATTCCGGCTATGAACGGCAAGCCGGGCTGGAACGCTGCGCTGCTCTGAACAGGACGGACCTGCTGCCCTTGGTCGTCGTGCGCCTGAATGACTGGGTGCCGGCCGTGCGCCATGCAGCACGTGCCACCATGCAGCGCCTCTTGCCACTGACACCAGCTCCCCAGTTATTGCAGATACTGCCGAAAGTTCTGCGCCTGCGCGAAATGAGCAGGAGCGACCATGCGGATTGGCTGCAGCACTTTGAAGGCAGCATACTTGAACTGCTGAACGTGCAAGACTTGCTCGATGGCGTCTGTGGCAAGAACGTCCATGTCGCCAGGAGCTGCTTCTACATGCTCCACCAGCATGGTCTGGGTGATCCCGCCCAATACATCGGCATGGCGCTGGCCACGCGCGGAGATACGGTACTGGCAACGCAAGCACTACGGCTATGCACCAGCACCGCACCAGAGGTACAAACGGCGCTATACATCAAGGCGATGTCGTCGCCTTTCGGCCGGATACGTACCAGTGCGTTATTGTCCCTGACGCAAGCGCCTGGAGGCCAGGATATGCGCACACTTGCGCAAGCGTGCCTGCTTGATGCCCAAGCCTCGGTACGCTACCTGGCTGTCGCCTGCCTTCAGACAATGGGAGAGGATGCACGCATGAGCTACCGCGCCATTCTGACCAGTCCGGGATCGAGCACACAAGCCATTCGTGTCAGTCTGCTCTCGCTGGGCAGCCTGCGCAAGCCAGAAGATCTGGAGCTGATTCGCACTTTTACGCAGTCAAAACTGCCCTCCGTGCGCCTGGCGGCCTATACCGCGTGGTTCAAGGTCGCGCCATCCGATAAAGATGCGATCGCCCTGCAAGCGGCAGGCGATGCGGCGCCCGGCATGCAGAAACTTGCCTGGAAAATGGTATCTCACCAGGGCGCGTTCATTCCCTTCGCTACGCTACATCCCTTGCTGGAAGCAATGGGTGACCATGATCTGCTACTGCGCTACGCTTCCGCCAACAAGTGGCAATGGCTCTCGACCATCGCGCACCTGGCTATGGCACACACACCACACAGGCCGTCCCATACCCGCCTGCACCATGAACTGCTGCGCTGGATCAGGGACTCTCATCGCGATACAGCTAAACCGGATGGCCAACAGCACGACCTTCTGTCACAGGAGTGCGCGCAAGCGGCGTTGTTCGCGCTGTTGACAGTGCACGACGAGCACAGCAGATTACTCACGCTTGAACTGACACACCATCAGCTAACTCCTACCAGGACACAGCAGCATTAAACTATGGCAGCAGGGGTTTGATTGCCGCGATCGTGCGCGGCGTGGCGCCCCGGTGCTGGTTGGCAAACGCCAGCGCTTTTTGACCCATCGACGATAAACGCGCGGGATCCTGCAGCAGCGCCGCCGCCTGCGCCATCAGCGCGTCGGCATCCGCCACCAGCGCGGCGGCGCCGGCGGCAATCGCCTGCTCGGTCACCAGCGCAAAATTGAAGGTATGCGGGCCGATCAGCACGGGCTTGCCAAGCGCCGCCGGCTCGATCAGGTTTTGCCCGCCCAGCGGCAGCAGGCTGCCGCCGACGAACGCGCAATCGCAGGCCGCGTAATACGCGAACATCTCGCCCATGGTATCGCCCAGCAGCACCTGCGTGCCCGCCGCCACAACATCGTCCTGCGCCAGGCCGGACCTGCGCTGCACGGCCAGGCCTTGCGCCAGCACCAATTTTTCCACCTCATCGAAGCGCTGCGGATGGCGCGGCACGATCAGCAGCAGCGCATGCGCGGGCAGGCTGGCACGGGCCAAGGCATCGAGAATCAGCTGCTCTTCTCCTTCGCGCGTGCTGGCGCACAGCAGCACGGGGCGCTGGCCGATGGCGCCGCGCAGCCAGGCGCCTGTCGCCAGCGCCGCCTCGGGCACGACGACGTCGAACTTGATGCTGCCCGTGACGACCACGTCCTGCACACCCAGCTGGCGCACGCGATCGGCGTCGTCCTGCGTCTGCGCCGCCACCAGGGTGATGCCGCGCGCCGCGTCGGCAATGAGCTTGCCAAGACGCTGCGCCTTGCCCAGCGAACGCTGCGACAATCGCGCATTGGCCAGCACCACGGGCACTTTGTAGCGATTGCATTGGTGGATCAGATTCGGCCACACTTCCGTTTCCATCAGGATGCAGATGCGCGGCGCAAAGTGACGAATGAAACGGGCCGGCATGGCGCCCGTGTCATACGGCAGATAGCTTTGCACGAGGCGCGCGCCGTGTTTGGCGAACAGGGACTTGCCCGTCGCGCGTCCGGTGGGCGTCATGTGCGTGAGGACGATGCGGCACCTGGGCCAGGCCGCCAGCAACGCATCGATCAGCGGCTCGGCCGCGCGCGTCTCGCCGACGGAGACGGCGTGCAGCCAGATGGTGTCCGCAGCAGGTGCCGGCTGGCGCCCGTAAAATCCCAGGCGCTCGCCCCAGTGCTGGCGGTAGCCGGGTTCCTGGCGTCCGCGCAGCCACAGCCGCGCCAGCACCAGGGGCAAGGCCAGCCACCAGGCGAGGGTATAAAGAAGTCGCATGATTGTTTGATGTTGAAGTCAGGCGGTTAAAGTCAGGCGGGAGGATGCTCGGCCAGCAGGCGCCGTGCCGCGGCCAGCACTTCCGGCACGCCGGGCGGCGCGCCTTTGTCGCCCAGGTTGATGATTTTCGGCGACCAGTTGCCTTCCGTTTTCCACAGCGGCGAGTCGGCATAGATTTCCACCGTCGGGCGCACGAAGGCGGCGGCGATATGCGTGAGGCCCGTATCGACGCCGATCACCAGCGCCGCGTGGCGCGCCAGCAGGGTGGCGTCGCCCATCGACAGCTTGGGCAGCACGCGCGCATTCGGCAGGCTGGCCGCCAGTTGCTCGGCTTCCGCCTTTTCCCTGGGCGAACCCCAGGGCAGCAAAATCGGCATGGGCGCGAGCGCGTGGCCGAGGGCGATCCAGTTTTCCGGCGCCCATTTCTTGGCGTCGCGCGCCGTACCGTGGAAATACACGCAGTAGGGCGCCTCGCCCATCCAGTCCGGGCGCGGCTCGCTGCCGGAGACTTCCGGCAAGCCGAAATCGGCCGGCGTGTCGACCGTGTAGCCCAGTGCGGCGGCAGCCACCAGGCGGCCGCGCGCTACCGCATGCGTGCGCGGGTCGAGCGGAATGCTTTTGGTGTGGAACAGGCGCGAGATGCCTTCGTAGCCGGAGCCTTCGCTGCCATTGGCCAGGCCGACCTTCTGTCCGCCCGGCGCCAGGCGCGCGGCGCCCATGATGATGCCCGTCTTGAGCAAGCCCTGGGTATCGAACACATAATCGTAGCGCGTCTGGCGCAGGCTGCGGAAGAAGGCGGCGATTTCCGCGCGCGTCTCCTTCTTGCCCAGGCTCTTGCGCCAGCGCCGCAGCGCGAACGGAAAGATGGTATTCACGCGCGGGTTCAGGCGCACCAGGCTGGTGTAGCCCTCTTCGACCACCCAGTCGATGGTCGCGTCCGGATAGTGGCGGGCGATGTCCGCCACCATGGGCAGGTTATGCAGCACGTCGCCCAGCGAGGACACCCTCACCAGCAGGATTTTCAAGGGCGCCTGTGCGCCAGCTTGACCGGCCATGCTGTCAGAACGGCAGGACCGCGTCTGGCTTGGCGGCCAGGATCACGCTCTTGAACTGTCCCTGGATGCGCGCCAGGGCTTCCGGCGTTTCCGCTTCGAAGCGCATGACGATCACCGGCGTGGTGTTCGACGAGCGGGCCAGGCCGAAACCGTCCGCGTATTCCACGCGCAAGCCGTCGATGGTGATGATCTGTTCATTGCCTGGGAAGACGGCGTCGCGGCGCAACATGTCCATCAGCGCGACGTTCTCGCCTTCCTTCAGTTCCAGGTGCAGTTCCGGCGTGCTGTCGGACTGCGGCAGGGAATTCAGCAGGGCCGAGGGATCGGCTTCGCGCGTGAGGATTTCCAGCAGGCGCGCGGCCGAATACATGCCGTCGTCGAAACCGTACCAGCGGTCCTTGAAGAAGATATGGCCGCTCATTTCGCCGCCCAGCGGCGCACCCGTCTCGCGCAGCTTGGCTTTCACCAGCGAGTGGCCCGTCTTGTACATCAGCGGCACGCCGCCATGCTTGCTGATCCACGGCGCCAGGTGGCGCGTGCATTTCACGTCGTACAAAATCTGCGCGCCAGGGTGGCGGGTCAGCACGTCGGCCGCGAACAGCATCATCTGGCGGTCAGGGTAGATGATCTGGCCATCCTTGGTGACCACGCCCAGGCGGTCGCCGTCGCCGTCGAAGGCGATGCCGATTTCCGCATCCGTCTCGGCCAGGCAGCGGATCAGGTCTTGCAGGTTTTCCGGATGCGCCGGGTCCGGATGGTGGTTCGGGAAGTTGCCATCGACTTCGCAGAACAGTTCGATGACTTCGCAGCCCATGCCGCGGAACAGGTCGCCCGCGAATGCGCCGGCCACGCCGTTGCCGCAATCGACGGCGATCTTGATCGGGCGCGCCAGCTTGACGTCGCCCAGGATGCGCTCCAGGTAGGCGGCGCGGATATCGTGCGTGGCGTAGCTGCCCGGCGTTGCGCTGGCGCTGCCGTCGTGGGCCTCGATGCTGTGGTACAGCGCCTGGATCGCTTCGCCGTGGATCGCTTCACCGGCCAGCACCATCTTGAAGCCGTTGTAGTCGGGTGGATTGTGGCTGCCCGTGACCATGATGCCGGAGCGCGTGTCGAGCACATTCGTGCCGAAATAGACCATCGGCGTGGCCACCACGCCCAGGTCGATCACGTCGACGCCTGCCGCTTGCAAGCCCTGCGCCAGCGCCGCCGTCAATTCAGGTCCGGACAGGCGGCCATCGCGGCCGATCACGACCCGCTGCTCGCCCTTGGCCAGGGCGGCCTGGCCAAATGCCTGACCGATCTTGTGGGCCACGCTGGCATCGAGGGTTTTGGCGATGATGCCGCGAATATCGTAGGCCTTGAAGATCGTTCTGGACAATGGAAGCATGGTGTGGGCGGTATATAAGAAGAAGTAAGGGTCTGAATAAGGTGCCGGGCAAGGTGCAGCGCGCGGCTGCCGGCTTGCTGCTGCGCCAAGAGTATACCGAATTATACGCGCAGCAGATCGATCGACTTGCCCGATTCCACCCACTGCCTGACCCACAGCGGCTGGCGGCCACGGCCTGTCCATTGTTCATTGGTATTGTCAGGATGGCGGTAACGCACCGCGACTTTGCCCGTGCGCGGGTGCAAACCATCGAGTATCAGCTGTTTCAGCGGAATGCCCGCCTGTTGCGCGATGGCCATGATCTGTTCGCGCGCCTTGTTCAAGTCCGCGCGCTCGCGGCTGTTCAATTCCTGCTTGACGTTATCTTCCAGTTTGCGTAATTCCAGCATCGTCATCGTTGACAGATCCATTGCTACATCCTTTATATTAATTTAAATAATAAAATAACGTGGAATATACTACATCGGATAAACATCTGCGCACCATTGCATAATCCATCGCCAATTGAATCACGGCCATCGATTTATTTAACGGCCCAACATTAAGATTAAATGAAGAATATTCAGCAAGCACGCGTGGAAATTGAATAAATATGAATGAAAAGGCATTCGGCATGCCTGAGCAGCGTGCCGGCAAGGCTGGCGTGGCGCGGCCATCCATTCCGCAGCCGTGGCGCCGGATTATTATCGAGATACGGCAGCATGACATGAAGTCAAATCAAATCCTCCATGCGGCATAATCGGCACCCGCTTTTTTCTTCGCGCCGGTCGTGCGCGCAATCGGGCACCTGCCGGAAATACCCCCGACGCCAAAGGGCCGGCATGCTTATAATGCAGGCGCGTAGTTCACTTCACCCCGGCACATATGAAAACTTACTTTATCGGCGATCTGCAAGGCTGCCATGCACAAACCGTCGAATTGATCGAGCATATCCAGGCGGCAGCGGATGGCCCGTACCGCCTGCTGTTCGCGGGCGACTTGATCAATCGCGGCCCGGCCTCGCTGGCCACCCTGCGCCACGTACATGCGCTGGCCCGGCAAGGCCTGGCCGACAGCGTCCTGGGCAACCATGACTTGCACTTGCTGGCCGTGGCCAACGGCATCCGGCCCGAGCACGCGTCCGACACCCTCGCAGAAATCCTCGATGCGCCCGACCGCGAGGAGTTGCTCACCTGGCTGCGCCAGCGGCCGCTGGCACTGGAACACGACGGCCACGTGCTCGTGCATGCGGGCTTGCTGCCGCAATGGAGCGCGGCCCAGGCCCTGTCCCTGAGCGGGGAGGTATCGGCCATGCTGCGCAGCGACGGCTGGGTGGCGTTCCTGCGCACCATGTACGGCAACGAGCCGGCCGCCTGGCGCGACGAGCTGCAGGGCGCCGACCGGCTGCGCTGCATCGTCAACGCCATGACGCGGCTGCGCTTTTGCACGCCGGACGGCGTGATGGATTTCAAGATGAAGGAAAGCGGCAGCCCGCCGCCAGGCTCCGGCCTGCTGCCCTGGTTCGACGTGCCGGGCCGGCGCAGCGCCGGCGACACCATCGTCTTCGGCCACTGGTCGGCGCTGGGACTGCAATTGCGGGAGCACCTGATCGGTCTCGATAGCGGCTGCGTCTGGGGCGGAAAACTGTCGGCCGTGTGCCTGGAAGACCGCTCGCTGCTGCAGGTCGACTGTCCCGCCTTCCAGCGGCACAGCGGCAAGCAGTAAGCGGCCTCGCGCATATGCTTAGTCGAAATCGGTCGTTGGCCATGCGGCGCGCGGCCCGTATGATGCAGCTTTTGCCTTTGCGATCCCATGCATCCTGATACCGACAAGCTGGCGCGCTGGCTGCTCGGCAGCCTGGAACTCGACACCGCCGTCCTGCATGTGGGCCAGTACTGCGGCCGCTGGCGCGCTTCCACGGCGGGCCGGGAACTGGGCAGCTTCCACCTGGTGCTCGATGGCCACTGCTATTTGCACCTCGACGGCGCGGCGCCGATTGCGCTCGGCCCGCGCGACGGCGTCTTCCTGCTGCGCGACTTGCCGCACTTTCTCAGCCCGCACAGCGACCCGCTGCAGGCGGCGAGCGCGCAAGCCATGCTGCCGCTCCAATCGCCCACGGATGGCCCGGCGACGGCGCTGGCCTGCGGCTTCTTTCAATTTCGCGGCGCCCTCTCCGCGCTGATCGTCGACTCGTTTCCGCCGTATCTGCTGATACGCGGCGACGCGCCCGCCTTCAGTGCCGCCGCCGCGCTGTTCGACCTGATCCTGGCGGAGGCCGGCGGCGACCCGGAACAGCCGTCGCCGCTCATCGCGCGCCTGGTCGAACTGCTGTTCTTCTACCTGATCCGCCATGTGGCGCAGGGCGAGCAGGTGGCGGCCGGCCTGCTGTCGCTGCTGCACCAGCCCGCATTTTCGCCGCTGCTCGAACGCATGCTCGACGCCCCCGCCGACGACTGGTCGATCGAGAACATGGCCAAGGCAGCATGCATGTCGCGCGCCAGCTTCTGCAAGCATTTCGCCAGCGCCAGCGGCCACTCGCCGGCCCAGTTCCTGCTCCTGCTGCGCATGAAGATCGCCGCGCGGCGCCTGCACGACGGCGTCTCCGTCGAACGCGCGGCCGAACTGGTGGGCTACCGCTCGCACGCCGCCTTTACGCGCGCCTTCAAGCGGGTCACGGGCGAGCAGCCTGGCGCCTACCGGCGCGACCAGCGATTGCGCCAGCTGGCCAGCTAAGAGCCTGCCGGGATCAAGGATCACACAATCGCAGACGAACGAGCACAAAAGGACGACGCTGACGTCTGTTGCGTGCGCGATATGGCCGATATAATGCCCGGGTGACTTACTAACTTAGCAAGGTACCCCATGTCCCGTCTGACGCTGCACACTCTCGATACCGCACCGGCCGACAGCCGTCCCTTCGTGGAAAAGGCCATCGCCAACAACGGCTTCCTGCCCAACCTGATCGGCGTGCTGGCCAATGCCCCGCTGGCGCTGGAAACCTATCTGACCGTGTCCGGCATCAATGCGCGCGCCAGCCTGACGTTAATGGAACGCGAAGTGGTGCAGATCACGGCCGCGCGCATCCATGGCTGCGACTTCTGCATCGCCGGCCATAGCGCCATCTCGCTGAAAAAAGCGGGCCAGACACCCGATACTGTGCGCGCCCTGCAGCACGGCCAGCCGACGGGCGATACGCAGCTCGACGCCGTCGCCGCCTTTGCCACGGCCGTCATCGCCACGCGCGGCGCCGTCAGCGACGCCGAATATCAAGCCTTCCTGGCCGCCGGCTACAACGAACAGCAGGCGCTGGAAGTCGTGCTGGGCATCAGCCTGGCCACCCTGTGCAATTTCTCCAACAGCCTGGCCGGTACGCCCGTCAATCCGCAATTGACGCCCTACCTGCCTGGCGCCGTCTGACATGGGCCGCCTCAATCACTGGCTGCACATGCACGCCGACCAGCTCGACCAATCGTCGGAACTGGCTGAAACCGTTTTGCCTGCCCTCGCTGGCGACAAGCTGCTGGCCATCGGCGTGCCGCAGGAACACGGCGGCGCGGGCGGCGACGTGCGCGACGCCATCGAGGCCATCGCCAAAGTGGCCGAACAATCGGTGACGGCCGCCTTTGTCTTCTGGGGCCAGCGCTGCTTCATCGAATTCCTGCTGCAAAGCGAGAACCGCGCGCTGGCAGAGCGCCGCTTGCCCGGCCTGCTGGCCGGCACGCAGGCGGGCGCCAGCGGCCTGTCGAACGCCATGAAATTCTTGTCCGGCATCGAGCAGCTGCAAATCACGGGCGCGCGCCACGGCGACGGCTTGCTCGTCGACGGCGGCCTGGCCTGGGTGACCAACTTGCGCAAGGCGGGCTTTGTCGCGGCAGCCGCCGTGGCGCCCGACGATGGCGCGCCCCCCGTCATCGTCGCCTTCGACAGCGGCACGGCAGGCGTCAAGCGCAGCGACGACCTGGACCTGATCGCCCTGCGCGGCAGCAATACGGCTTCCGTCAAGCTGGCGCAGGTGCACATCCCCGCCGCGGACATCATCAGCGACAACGCCCCGGCCTGGCTGCCGCAGGTGCGCCCTTCCTTCCTCGGCATGCAGTGCGGCCTGTCGATCGGACTGGCGCGCGCCAGCCTGGCGCAGGCGGCGCAAATCTCGGCCGGCTCGCGCAACCAGCTCACGCCGCGCATCGAAGCGCTGCAGGCGACCCTGGAAAGCGCCGTCGCTACCCTGCTGGCCGGCGTGCACGATGGCCGCTTCAAGACGCAGGCACCGGCCATGTTCCGCCTGCGCATACAGCTGGCCGACGTGCTGCAGCAGGCGCTGATGCTGGAACTGCAAGCCATGGGCGGGCGGGCCTACCTGAACGCCGAGCAGCAGGGCTTTGCCCGCCGCTGGCGCGAATCGTCGTTCATCCCCATCGTCACCCCCAGCCTGACGCAATTGCAGGCGGCCTTGCAGCTGTTCGACAGCCAGCAGGCGGCCAAGGCCGGAGCATCGGCATGAGCGTTGCTGATTGGGCCTTGCAGGCGCAGGATCTGAGTTTTTCCTATGCGGGCAGCGCGCCCGTATTCCAGCACGTCTCGCTGGGCGTGCGCAAGCGCGAAATCGTCTGCCTGCTGGGCGGCAGCGGCTGCGGCAAATCGAGCCTGCTGCGCGTGCTGGCCGGCCTGCAGCCGCCGTCCACGGGCGCCATTCAATTCCTGGACGCGCCCATGCGCGAACCGGATCCGCGCAGCGCCCTCGTGTTCCAGCAGGCGAGCCTTTTGCCCTGGCTGAACGTCACGGGCAACGCCGGCTTCGGCCTGGACTTCAAGCACCAGCCGCAGCTCACGCGCGCAGCGCACGAGGCGCGCGTGGCGCAAGCCATCGAAGCCGTCGGTTTGAAGGGGCGCGAAAAACTGTATCCGTCCGCCCTGTCGGGCGGCATGGCGCAGCGCGTGGCCCTGGCCCGCGCGCTGACGCGCGAACCGGAACTGCTGTTCGCCGATGAACCGTTTTCCGCCCTCGACGCCATCACCCGCGCCGAGATGCAGTCGCTGCTGGTCGACGTGGTGCACCGCTGGCACACGGCCGTGCTGCTGGTCACGCACGATATCGACGAAGCCATCCTCGTGGCCGACCGCATCCTGCTGATGGGCGGCAAGCCGGGCAACATCGTGCGCGAATGGCCCGTCGCCATCGAGCAGCCGCGCATCGGCCACAGCGCCGACGTCATCGCCCTCAAGATGGACATCCTCGACGCCCTGCAGGCGCTGCAACAGCAGGATCAAACGCCCGCCTTTGCTCCCAATTAATCGACCGGAACTTTCCCATGACATTCGAAGACCAAAACAAACCCCTGCATATCTGCGCCTCGTCCGATTGCGACTGCGGCCTGACGCGGCGCGACTTCCTGCGCATGTCGGCCCTGGCCACGGCCAGCGTCGCCTCGCCGCTGCTGTTCGCCGGCGACGCCATGGCCCAGCAAGGCCCGAAAGGCGACGACCAGCCCGTCAAGATCGGCTACCTGCCGATTACCGACGCCACCCCGCTGCTCGTCGCCCACGCGCGCAAGCTGTTCGAGGCGGAAGGCTTGCAGGCGGAAACGCCGCGCCTGTTCCGCAGCTGGGCGCAGATCATCGAAGCCTTCGTCGCCGGCCAGGTCAACGTCATCCACCTGCTGTCGCCGGCCACCCTGTGGGTGCGCTACGGCGCCAAGTTCCCCGCGAAAGTCGTCGCCTGGAACCACGTCAACGGCTCCGCGCTGACGGTGGCCAACGAGATCAACAAGGTCTCCGACCTGGGCGGGCGCACGGTCGCGATCCCGTTCTGGTATTCGATCCACAACATCCTGCTGCAGCAGATCCTGTCCTCGAATGGCCTGACGCCCGTCACGCGCGCGCGCAACGCGGCCATCAAGCCGAATGAAGTCAACCTGATCGTGCTGGCGCCGGCCGAAATGGTCTCGGCCCTGGCCAGCAAGTCGATTGCCGGCTACATCGTGGCCGAGCCGTTCAATGCGGCGGCGGAAAACGCCGGCATCGGCAAGATCCTGCGCTTCTCGGGCGACGTGTGGAAAAACCATGCGTGCTGCGTCACCTTCCTGTCCGAGCGCGACATCAACACGCGCCCGGAATGGGCGCAAAAGGTCACCAACGCCATCGTCAAGGCGCAGCTGTGGACGCGCTCGAACCAGGTCGACACGGCCAAGCTGCTGTCGAACGTGGGCGAGCACCGCTACACGCCGCATCCGCTGCAGGTGCTGACCAAGGTGCTGGCCACCACCGACTACGCCAGCTATGAAAAGCAGGGCCTGATCGTGCACAAGAACTGGCAGCAGCGCCGCATCGACTTCCAGCCGTATCCATTTGCCTCGTACACGGAAGAACTGGTGCGCGCCATCGGCCGCACCAAGGTGGAGGGAGATACACGCTTCCTGGCGAATCTGGATCCGAAGTTCGCCGCGCGCGACCTGGTCGATGACCGCTTCGTGCGCAAGGCCATCACGGCGGTCGGCGGCCCGGCCGCCTTCGGCTTGCCGGCCAACCTGCTGCGCAGCGAAACCGTGGCGGTCTGACGATGGCAAGCAAGTTGTTCACGAAGTTCGGCCTGCCCCTGGTGGGGCTGGCCTGTGCCTTGCTGTTGTGGTCCATGGGCGTGACGGCGCTGGAGAAATCCACGCCGATCGCCACCGCCTTTGCGCCCCTGCCCACGGCGCTGGCGTTCAAGGAAATGCTGGGCGGCTCCGATATCTGGCTGCACGTGGTATTGAGCCTGCAAAGGGTGGCCGTGGGCCTGGGACTGGCGATCGTCATCGGCGTGCCGCTGGGCGTGCTGGTGGCCATGTCGAAGCGCTTTTCCGGCGCGGCCATGCCGCTGTTCCAGCTGCTGCGCATGATTTCGCCGCTGTCGTGGATGCCGATCGCCGTGATGGTGCTCGGCGTCGGCGACGCGCCCGTGTACTTCCTGCTGGCGTTCGCGGCCGTCTGGCCCATCCTGCTCAATACGGCGGCCGGCGTGGCGCGGCTCGATCCGAACTGGCTGCTGCTGGCGCGCAGCCTGTCGGCCACGCGCAGCGAGATCGTCTTCAAGGTGATTTTGCCGGGCATCACGGCCGATATCCTGACGGGCGTGCGCCTGGCCATCGGCATCATCTGGATCGTGCTGGTGCCGGCGGAAATGCTGGGCGTGTCGGCAGGCCTCGGCTACTTCATCCTCGACACGCGCGACCGCCTCGCGTATTCGGAGCTGATGGCCGCCATCGTGCTGATCGGGATGTTAGGTTACATCCTCGACTACCTGGCCCGCGCCGCGCATGCGCGCTGGCTGCACGTCAAAAACTAGGCCGCCTTTTCCAGAGGCAGCGCAGCGGCCACCGCCGCCTGCGTTGCCGCCGCCAGTTCGCGCCGGTGCGCGTCGGACGTCGCCACTGGCGCCAGGCAGGTCAGGCGCGCCGTGATCGGCGGGCCGCTCAGGATCGCCACCATGCTTTGCGCAAAGCTCATCTCGCCGATGAAGTCGACGGCGTGATGCAAGGCCCCCTTGTCATCCACGTACACGAGCGCGAACGGCTGCACCGGCACTTGCGCGTCGATGGCCGCCTCGAACAGGTTGGCGTGAAACGGCAGGATCTGTCCTTGCGCGGCGGTCGTGCCTTCGGGGAAGAACGCGATGCGCTCGCCCGCCGTCAATTTATCCACCAGGCCCTGGAAGATCAGGCGCAGGTCGCGCTTGCTGCCGCGCGAAATGAAGATGGTGCCGGCGCGTCCCGCCAGCCAGCCCAGGATGGGCCAGGCGCGGATTTCCGCCTTGGCGACGAAACGGCAGGGGTGGACGGCATTGATGACGAAGATGTCGAGCCACGAGACGTGGTTCGCCACCACCATCGCATGGTCGAGGGCCGGCACGCTGTCCGCCGGCTGCGCCACATGCACGCCGCAGATGTCGAGCAGCTGCGTCGACCAGCGGCGGATGCGCCGGTTGCGCCCTTCCAGGTCCAGCCAGGGAAAGAGCACGGCGCTCTTGGCCATGCCGCAGCTCAGGTGAATAGCGATGCGCGCGAGGCGGTAGGTAAGCAGAAGTTTCAAATGACACCAAGGTTGGAAGCAAAGCCATACAGCCGCGTAGGTCGGCTTAGCAGTGCCCGCGAGGCGCTGCGTAAGCCGACAGGAGCCGCCATGGACTTGTCGGATTACGCGTACCGCTAATCCGACCTACGGCTCCGATACAAAAAATTAGCGCTGAAACGCCACCTGTCCGGCAACGATGGTCGCCTTGACGATGCCGCTCAGCTCATAGCCGAGGAAAGGCGTGTGCTTGCCCTGGCTGGCCAGCGACGTCGACGACACGGTCCAGCGCGCGGCGGGATCGAAGACGCAGATGTCGGCCGCTTCGCCCACGGCCAGGCTGCCGGCCGGGATGCCGGCGACACGGGCCGCATCGGACGTGACCTTGGCCACGGCGCGTGCCAGCGGACGGGCGCCCGCTTGCGGCTGGCCCAGCGCATAGTCGTCGGCCCATTTCAGGGCCAGTGACAGCAGCAGTTCCAGGCCCGTGGCGCCGGGCGACGCTTCGCCGAACGGCAGCAGTTTTTCATCGTCGTCGACAGGCGTGTGGTCCGAGCACATGGCGTCGACCGTGCCGTCGAGCAGGCCGGCGCGGATCGCATCGCGGTCGCGCTGGCTGCGGAACGGCGGCGTAACGCGCGCGTTCGGATCGAAGAAGCCGATGTCGGCGTCCGTCAGGTGCACATGGTGCACGCCCACGTCGCAAGTGACGGGCAAGCCTTCGGCCTTGGCAGCGCGGATCAGTTCCAGGCCCGCCGCCGACGAGATGCGGCACAGGTGCACGCGCGCGCGGCTGGCGCGCATCAATTCAAAGATCGTGTGCAGCGCGATGGTCTCGGACATCACGGGCACGCCGGACAAGCCCAGGCGCGACGCCAGCGGACCGCTGTGGGCGATGCCGCCACGGCCGATGTGCGGGTCTTGCGGGCGCAGCCAGACCGTGTAGCCGAAGGTATTCGCGTACTGCATGGCGCGCAGCAGCACGGTGGTGTCCTCGATCGGCTCTTCCGCCTGCGCGAAGCCGATGCAGCCCGCTTCCGTCAGTTCCGCCATTTCCGTCAGCGACTGGCCCTTCAAGCCCATGGTCAGCGCGCCCAGCGGGTGCACGTGGGCCTTGTTCTGCGTCTTGGCGCGGTATTTCAGCATCTCCACCAGGCCCGGCTCATCGAGCACGGGATCGGTGTCGGGCGGGCAGACCAGGCTCGTGACGCCGCCTTGCAGCGCCGCCTGCAGTTCCGATTCCAGGGTCGCCTTGTATTCGTAGCCCGGCTCGCGCAGGCGCGCGGACAGGTCGACCAGACCGGGGGAAACCACCAGGCCGGCCGCGTCAAACGTGGTGTCGGCCTTGAAGCCGACCGGGGCGCTGCCCACGGCCAGCACCTTGCCGTCGGCGATAAACAGGTCTTGCAAGCCATCGATGCCGTTGGCAGGGTCGATCAGGTGGCCGTTCTTGATATGTAGTGTCGTCATGCTCGCTTACTCGTCCTTGGGCTATCAGCCCTGATTACCAGCCAAAATACTCATTACCGCCATGCGCACGGCGATACCGAAGGTCACCTGCGGCAGGATCACCGCCTGCGGACCGTCGGCCACGGCCGAATCGATTTCCACGCCGCGGTTCATCGGGCCCGGATGCATGACGATGGCATCCGGTTTCGCCAGCGCCAGGCGCTCGGGCGTGAGGCCATAGCTCTTGAAGTATTCCTGCGCCGACGGCAGCAGCGCGCCGCTCATGCGTTCATTCTGCAGGCGCAGCATGATGATCACGTCCACGCCCTTGAGGCCTTCATCCATGTTGGTGAAGGTGCGCACGCCCATCTGTTCCAGGCCGCCCGGCAGCAGGGTGTGCGGGCCGATGGCGCGCACTTCGGGCACGCCCAGCGTGGTCAGCGCGTGGATGTCGGAACGGGCCACGCGGCTATGCAAAATGTCGCCCACGATGGCCACCGTCAGGTTGGTGAAATCCTTCTTGTAGTGGCGGATCGTGTACATGTCGAGCAAGCCCTGGGTCGGGTGCGCGTGGCGACCGTCGCCCGCGTTGACCACGTGGACGTGCGGCTGCTTCGTGTCGATCAGGTGCTTGGCGATCAGGTAGGGCGCGCCCGACTGCGCGTGGCGCACGACGAACATGTCGGCATGCATGGCCGACAGGTTGTCGATGGTGTCGAGCAGCGATTCGCCCTTGCTGGCCGACGAGGCCTGGATGTTCAGGTTGATGACGTCGGCCGACAGGCGCTTCGAGGCGATTTCGAAGGTGGTGCGGGTGCGCGTGGAGTTTTCAAAGAACAGGTTGAAAACGCTCTTGCCGCGCATCAGCGGCACCTTTTTCACGTCGCGGTCGGAGATGCCGACGAACGAGGAAGCCGTGTCGAGAATGTGGTTGACGATAGACTTCGGCAAGCCTTCGATCGTCAGCAGATGTTGCAGTTCGCCGTGTTTATTCAGTTGCGGATTAAGCATGGTGGGTATCTATGGTGAGCGTGAATTTTCCATCGTCGGCTTGCTTCAGGACCAGGGCCTGGCCCGGCGGCACGGCAGTGAAGGCGGCCACGAAATCGGCGGCCACCGGCAGCTGGCGTTCGCCGCGGTCGACCAGGGCGGCCAGCATGATCTTGGCCGGGCGGCCATAGTCGAACAATTCGTTGATGGCCGCGCGCGTGGTGCGGCCCGTGTACAGCACGTCGTCGACCAGCAGGATGGTGGCGCCGGCCACATCGAAGGCGATTTGCGTCGGCTTGACGTCCGCATGCAAGCCCTTCTGCGCGAAGTCGTCGCGGTAGAACGAGACGTCGAGCACGCCCAGGCGGTCGAGCAGGTTCAGGTCGCGCGCCAGGCGTTCAGCCAGCCAGGCGCCGCCCGAATGGATGCCGACGATGGCCACGTTGGGGATGCCCGCCAGGCCGCTCTGCACCTGTTGCAGCAAGACCCCGTACAGGGCCTCGGCGTCGAGTTGGGAAGGATTCGTAGGATGCGGCATAGAGTTCTTGATCATTCAGGGAGGAAGTCTAGGGTCAGATTAATAATTCGCGTCGAAATACTGTTGCAGGATGATGGCGGCGGCGCGGTCGTCGATGACTTCGCCCCGCTTGGCGGCGATGACGGCCGAGGAATAACGCTCGTCGACCAGTTCCACCGGCAGGTTGAAGCGGCCATGCACCTGGTTGGCGAAACGGCGGCAGCGCGCGCTCATCTCGTGCTCGGTGCCGTCCGGGTGGCTGGGCAAGCCCACCACGATGCGGCTGGCGCCCCACTCCCTGATCAGGCTATCGATGGCGGCAAACTTCGGCTCGTTCGCCGTGGCCGTGATCACGCTGAGCGGCTTGGCCTGGCAAATCATGGTATTGCCGATGGCCACGCCGATGCGTTTCAAGCCGAAATCGAAGGCGAGGATGGTGTCGATGGCGTCACCGCTCATGCGTGGCCAGCCTCGCTCGCCAGCATGAGGGGATCGATACCGAGCAACTTGATGGCCGCCACGTAGCGCTGCTCGATGGGGAAATCGAACAGGATGTCGGCCGAGGCGCCCACCGTCAGCCAGCCGTTGCGGCCGATCTCGTCTTCCAGCTGGCCCGGGCTCCAGCCCGAGTAGCCGATCGAGACGAGCATGCGCTCGGGACCATCGCCCTTGGCGACGGCTTCGAGCACGTCGATCGAGGTGGTAAACGCCACTTCATCGGTCACCGTCAGCGACGAGGAATAGCGCGCGCCCGGCGTATGCAGCACGAAGCCGCGGTCGTCCTGCACGGGGCCGCCGAACATGATCGGTTCGTTGATGATGGGCGTGTCGCTGCCGGCCGCCAGTTTCAGGTCGATACGGTCGAACAGCACTTCCATGGTCATGTCGGTGGGTTTGTTGATGACGACGCCCAGCACGCCGTTTTCATTGTGTTCACACACGTACACAACCGTGCCGCCGAAGATCGGATCTTGCATGGCCGGCATCGCAATCAGGAAATGGTTGGCCAGATTCAGGGTGGAGGAACCGGTCGCGGCCGGTTCTCCCACACCCTGCATCAGACGATGTCCTGGTAGAGTCTGGTCGATTTTACTCTTTTTCATACGCGATGCTCTCTCTGTGGGCTTGCTGGCAAGTCTCGCTTACCCCGCTATCGTACGCCTGGTGCCAGCGGCCGCACATCCTGGGCGGCGCGCACCGTGTTGCCAAGCGCTATTCTTGTTATGTTGTAAATTAATGGTCAATTCGCTATGCCTGCGGACGCATTCCAATGCCAATTGTGAAATTGATTGTAAAATCGCTGTCGCACATAAAGCACCACGAACATACCCGGTAGTTTACACTGAATTGCCACCGCAGCGACGCCAAAGGCACGACGCGAGCGGCCATAAAGCCCTGTTGGCGGCAAAAAATCGCCTATCTTTGACCCTGAACACGCGAAATAATGACAATCAAGACTTCCCTGGTGTGGTTCCGGCGCGATCTGCGCGCGTTTGACCATGCTGCACTGCATCATGCCCTGCGCCAGAGCCAGGCCGTGCATTGCGTCTTCGTCTACGACACCGCCATCCTGGCAGCGCTGCCGCGCCGCGACCGGCGTGTCGATTTCATCCATGCCAGCGTGGCCGAGCTGGCCAAGGAGCTGCGCCAGCTGGGCGGCGACCTGATCGTGCTGCACGCGGACGCGGCCGAGGCCATCCCGCGCCTGGCCGCCGACTTGAACGCCGACGCCGTCTTTGCCAACCACGACTACGAACCGCAGGCGATCGCCCGCGACGCCACCGTGGCCGCCGCGCTCACGCACGACGCGCGCCTGTGGTTCAGCTTCAAGGACCAGGTCATCTTTGAAAAGGACGAGGTGCTGACGCTCTCGGCCAAGCCGTACACCGTCTACACGCCGTACAAGAATGCCTGGCTGAAGAAAATGCGCGCCGAACCCGGCTGCCTGGCGCCGTTCGCTATCGAACCGCATGCGGCCAGCCTGGCACCGCCGCGCAATGGCACGCCGGCGCCCCTGCCCAGCTTGGGCGAGCTGGGGTTCGAAGCGAGCAACCTGGCCGAACTGGCCATTCCCACCGGCATGTCGGGCGCCAGCGCGCTGTTCGAGGATTTTTTGCCGCGCGTGGCCCGCTATGACGTGGCGCGCGACTTCCCCGCCCTGAAGGGGCCGTCCTACCTGTCCATGCATCTGCGCTTCGGCACCGTATCGCTGCGCTATCTGGTGCGCACCGTGGTCGACCTGATGGACCGGGGCGGCGGCGGCGATGGCGCGCCCGTGTGGCTGGCTGAACTGATCTGGCGCGATTTCTACGCCATGATTTTGTACCAGAACCCGCACGTGGAAGGCGGCGCCTTCAAACCGGCCTACGACGCCATCGCCTGGGAAACGGGACCCGAGGCCGATGCCGCCTTTGCCGCCTGGTGCGAGGGCCGCACCGGCTATCCGCTGGTCGACGCGGCCATGGCGCAGCTGAACCAGACGGGCTATATGCACAACCGCCTGCGCATGGTCACGGCCTGCTTCCTGATCAAGGATCTGGGCATCGACTGGCGCCGCGGCGAAGCGTATTTCGCGCTGCACCTGAACGACTTCGACCTGGCGTCGAACAACGGCGGCTGGCAATGGGCGTCCTCGTCCGGCTGCGATGCCCAGCCCTACTTCCGCATCTTCAATCCCATCACGCAGTCGGAAAAATTCGACGCCGGCGGGCGCTTCATCCGCCGCTACCTGCCGCAGCTGAAGGCGCTGGGCGACAAGGAAATCCACGCGCCCTGGCTGGTGCCGCGCATGCTGCTCGAGCAAAAAAACATCGTGCTGGGACGCGACTATCCGGCACCCATCGTGCAGCACGACGAAGCGCGCAAGGAAACCCTGGAGCGCTATGCGGTGGTGAAGGTGGCGGCGTAATCCGATAACGGTGTTGGCTGGCGCTTGTGGTGATGTCGGGTTACGCGCATTGCGCTAACCCGACCTACGCTGTCGTAAAGAGCGTAGGTCGGATTAGCGGGGCAAGGCCCCGCGTAATCCGACGATATGGTTATGTTGGCCGGTGGAAGTGTCGGGTTACGCCACGCCACCAGCCAGCAAGCGCCCCACTTCCGCCAGCAATTCCTCTTCCTGGAACGGCTTGCCGAAATACGCATTCACGCCCAGCTCGAATGCGTGCGCGCGGTGCTTCTCGGCGCTGCGCGAAGTGATCATGATGACGGGGATGGCGCGCGTCTTGTCGTCGCTGCGCACATTGCGCGTCAAATCAAAACCGTCCATGCGCGGCATTTCCACGTCGACCAGCAACAGCGCCGGCATGGCAGCCGGTTCCAGCGCATGCAGCTGCTCCAGCGCATCGAGGCCATCCTTGGCCAGCAGCACCTGGTAGCCTTCGCGCTCGAACAAACGCTGCATCACGCGGCGCACCGTCAGCGAATCGTCGACCGCCATCACGCGGATAGCTGGCGCAGCCAGTGCGCTGGTGGCCGCATGCTGCTCGCTGCTGGCCAGCGCATACTGCGACAGCAGTTCCGGATGATGCTCGAGATGCTGCGCCAGCGCCACCGGATTGAGGATCAGCACGATGTCGCCCGTGCCCAGCACCGTGGCGCCGGCGATGCCCGGCATGCGCGCCAGTTGCGGACCCACGTGCTTGACCACGACTTCGCGGTTGCCCACCACATCATCGACCAGCAAGGCCAGCCTGTCGTTGCCATTCCGGAGCAGCAGCACGGGCGCATGGCGCTGCGTGGCCTGCACCGCCGGCGTTTCGCCCAGCATGGCCGACAGGTGGTGCAGCGCCAGCGACTGCCCGTGCGACTCGATGCGCCCGGCCGCCCGCACCAGCTCCAGCTGTTCGCCTTTCAGGTGCAGCACCTGCTCGACCAGCACCGATGGCAAGGCATACGTCTTGCCGTTCGCCGCCAGCAGCACCACTTGCGTAACGGCCAGGGTCAGCGGCAGGTGGATGGTGAAGCGCATGCCCAGGCCCGCCTGCGTCAGCGTTTCCACGCGGCCGCCCAGGGCCAGCGCTTCGGAGCGCACGATGTCCATGCCAACACCGCGTCCGGCCAGTTCCGTCAGACTGTCGGCGGTGGAAAACCCTGGCGTGAAAATCAGCTCGGTCGCCTGCGCGTCGGTCAGCGGCGCGTCCGTCGCCACCAGGCCGGCGCCGTGCGCCTTGGCGCGGATGCGCTCCAGGTCCAGTCCCGCGCCATCGTCGGAAAAGGCGATCGCCACTTCATTGCCCTGCTGGCTGACCTGCACCAGCAGCTCGCCCGTCTCGCTCTTGCCAGCAAGCAGGCGCGCGTCGCGCGGCTCGACGCCGTGCACGATGGCGTTGCGCAGCAGGTGCTCGAAGGGCGCGGCCATGCGTTCGAGCACGCTGCGGTCGATTTCCACGCCACCGCCGCGGATGTCGAGGTTGACCCGCTTGTCGACTTCCTTGGCGCTTTGCCGCGCCACGCGGAACAGGCGTTCGGCGATGCTGGCAAACGGCACCATGCGGATCTGCATCAGGTCGCGCTGCAGCTCGCGCGTCAGCCGCGCCTGCAGCACCAGGTCATCCGTCACCGCATCGACGCTGTGGCTGAGGTTTTCGTGGAACGAGGCCACGTCGTTGACGCTTTCTGCCATCATGCGCGTGAGTTCCTGCAGGCGCGTAAAACGGTCGAATTCAAGCGGGTCGAATTCGCGCTCGCTGCCGACGGCCATACGCGAGGCGATCTGCGATTCGGCCTGCATTTCCACTTCGCGCAGCTGGCGCCGCAGGCGCGCCAGGTTGTCGGAAAACTCGGACAGCGAAGCGCCCAGCACGCCCACTTCATTTTCCATCTTCGAGCGCGTGATCGACACTTCGCCGGCCTGGTTCACCAGACGGTCGAGGATATCGGCGCGCACGCGCACCAGCGCCGCCTTCGGTTCGGCCACCGGCGTGTCTTCCATGCCCGGCAAGGGCAGCAAAGGCTGCTGCAGCTGCTCGAACAGGTGCAGCGCATGGTCGTAGTGGGCCAGCAATTCCTCGAAGGCTTGCGGCGTGGCGGTGCCCGCGTGCAGCATGTTTTCGATATGCGTCTCGATTTCATGCGCATGCTGGCCCAGGCGCATGGCGCCGGCCATGCGCGCGCTGCCCTTGACCGTATGCAGGGTGCGCAGCAGCATCTGCGCCTGGCCGCTGTCGTACGGCTGCTGCTGCCAGCTGCGCAGCGCTTCGCCGATCTGCGGCAGCAGGTCGGCGCCCTCTTCCAGGAAGACGGACAATAAATCGAGGTCGAGTTCATCGCTGATGCCGGCGCTCGCCGCCAGCAGCGCGGCCGCATCGGCCGGCATGATGGCGGGCGCCGGCGCTTCCGGCGCCGCGTGCTCCAGCGGCGGTGCGTGTTCGAAGCCGGCGTCGAACAGGTCGTCGCTGGCGCCGCTGTCCTGCGCCGGTTGCGGCGCCGGCACTTCGGCGGCCTCCGGCTGCAGCGCATCGGCGACGATGCTCGCATACGTCGCCTCGAACAAGGTCTCGAGCTGCGGTTCAGGAACCTCGGCCAGCGGCTCGGCCGGCTGCGCGGGCGTGCCGACGATGCTGGCGTAAGCGGCCGCAAACAGGGCGTCGAGCCACTCTTCCCGGCTCTCGCCGGGCGGCGCCGTCAAGGCGCGCCACAGGGTGTTGAGCGCTTCGATCATGTCCGGCTGCGATGGCGCCAGGTCGCCCAGCGCGAACGCCTGCAGCATCTGTCCGATACGCTGCGTGGCCCGCTCCAGCACGTCGTGCTGGGCTTCCTGCAGGCCGGCCAGCGGCGGCACCACCGTTTCGATCACCGTCTCGAGAGCGTGCGCCAGGTCGCGCAGGGACTGGAAGCCGACCGTGCCGGACGTCCCCGCCAAGGTATGCACGGCTTGCAGCGCCTCCGCGCTGACGGCGCGCTGCTCATGGCGCCATTCGCCGAAGTCGCGCGTGAGCACGCGCAGCAATTCATCCGTCTCGGCCAGGTAGATGTTGTACAAGGGAAGGCTGATGCGCAGTTCGCCCACGTGCTTGAGGTGATCGTCCGGCGCTTCGTGGAGCGCGGGCGCCGTGGCCAACGGAAGTCCGATCACATTGCCATTGCTGGCCACCGGCGCGGCGGGACGCGGCTTGCGCAGTTCGAACGGCCCCCCTTCGCGCACGCGCTCGGCCGCCGCCAGCAGCATGCCGGGCTCGCGCTCGCGCCCCGCGCCGCCTTCCAGTTCGGCCACCCATTCGCTGAGCTGGTACCAGCCGTAATTGAGCAAGGTGAACAAGTCGTCGCTGACGGGGCGCGCTTCGGCCAGCCAGGTATTCATGACGCGCTCGATGGCGCCGGCCGCTTCGGCAAACTGCGCCAGGCCGATCATGCGGCTGCTGCCTTTCAGGGTATGAAACGAGCGGCGCAGCATGGCCAGGTGGTCGCCGCTGGCGGCCTGCTCGCGCGGCAAGGCCAGGGTGGTGTCGATGAAGGCCAGCACTTCGCGCGCTTCGGCGATGAAAATATCGAGCATCTCCGTGTCGACGTCGGTCACGGCCGGTGCGGCATCCATGCCGGCGGGCGCGGCGGGCGCCAGCGCCTGGTCGAGCAAGGGCACGGGTACGGCGCCGGCGGCGGCGACTTTTTCAAATGGCAGCGCGCGGAAGGTGCCGGCGGCGGCATCGAAATGGAAACGCCCGCTGGCCGCCTGCGCGTTGCGGCCCAGCATATCGACAAAAAAGCCCAGCGCGCTGACATTTTGCGCGATCTCGTCGAGCGCTTCGGCGTGCGCATTGGCGTCGCCACCGGCCAGCTGCCGCACGGCGGCGTCGACCTGCAGCACGGCGGCGCGCGCGTCGTCCTGTCCCAGCCCGGCCAGCTGCTGCTGCAACTGCTCCAGCACGGGCGCGACGCCATCGAGTGCCCCCGCCGTCCCCGCACCCGCTGCATCGGCGTAGTAGGCGTTGAGCACCTTTTCCACCTGGCGCAGCCCCGTCTTCATGTCCTCGGCCAGCGCGGCCACGGTCTGGCCCTGCTCGATCTGGCGCGACAGCTCGCCCGCCGTGACGGGCGGCGGCGCTTCGCCAGCCAGCAGCGCCTGCAGGCGCGCGGCGATGGTTTCCGCATTGCCGGCGAAATCGTCGGGCAGGCGGCGCAGCTGCTCCAGGCCCGTGTCGGCAAACAGCAGGGCCATGCCGATTTCATTCTCCAGGGCCGCGCTGCGCCCGCTGGTGACGGCCTGCCGCGCCACGGCCGCGCATTCGCGCAGCAGGCTGGCCAGGGCCGGCTGCTTCAGGGTCTCCACGTGTGCCGCCACTTCTTGCAGCGATGCGTCGAAATCCGTGCCCAGGACTGGATCGAGGTCGGCTTGCGCCAGGCGGCTCCAGCTGGCGCGCGCCTGCGCCAGGGCCGTGCGGGCGCCTTGCAAGGCATCCTGGTCGATCTGGCCGTAGCGCCGCGTTTCCACGTCGGCGGGCAGCATGCCGTCCAGGGCGAAAGCGGCGCGCAACTGCCGTGCCTCCGGCGTCGGTTCCTGTGCCGCGGCGATGAAGAACAGGGCGTCGCGCAGCATCGTTTCGGGCAGGCTGGCCGTGCCCTGCGCCAGGCGGCGCAATTGCAGGTTGATCAGGCCGAACAGCTGTTTGACGTTGAGCGTGCCCATGCCTTCGCCGCTGGCCGCCAGCCCCGCGAACGCCTGCATGGCGAACCAGAAGGTGCGCGCCGGCGCTTCCTGCTGCGCGTCGGCCACCAGGGTCAAGGTGGCGTGCAGCTCGCCCGCGTGCTGGCGCCGCGCGGCGTCATCCTGCGCTTTCAGGAAGGGCAGCAGGGATTTTTCAAAGCGCCCGCGCCAGGCAGGATAGTCCGCCACGGGCGGCGTGTCGGCCAGCGCGATGGCCTGCCCTTCCAGCACCGATGAAGGCGGGAAAAACAGGTCGGCCGGGTGGATGCGCTCGGCGCCCAGCATGGCTTGCAGGTCGCGGTAGTAGGGGAACAAGCGCGCCGGCTGCGGCGGCGTGCCGGCCACCAGGTCTTCCAGGTATTCTGTCAATGCCTGATACAGTGCGGCGACGACTTGCGCATGGTCGAGCGTGTATTCGAGGCTGCCGTCGCGAAAGCGCGCCAGCGCCCGTTCCGCGCCGTCCGTCAGCAGACTGGCGCCGGCCACGTCCACCATCACCAGCGCGCCATGCGCCTGGTGCAGGTGCGAGCGCGCATGCTGCAGGGCCGTGGCGCGTTCCTCGCGCTCGCGGCCGCCCGCCTCGAACAGGGCTGTTTTCGAGCGGCTCAGCGCTTCGCGGATTTCCACCATCACCCACGACAAAGGCTCGCTGTCGAACGGCTTGGACTGCTGTGGACTATCAGGTGTGCTCATGCATGCCTCGGTAAGGAAATCGCCCTGGCTTGGCGCGACATTCAGGCGGCGACGCGGAAGCGCGACACCGAATTTTTCAGTTCCTGCGCCAGCATCGACAGTTTATGGATCGATTGCGCCGTTTGCTGCGTGCCGTCCTGCGTCTGCTCCGTCACGCTCAAGATATGCTGGATATTCAAGGCCACGCCGCTGGCCGAGCCGGCCTGCGTACCGGTGGCGAACGAGATGCCCTGGATCAGTTCGGCCAGGTGTTTCGACACCTGGCTGATGTCATTCAAGGCGGCGCCGGCCGCGTCGGACAGGCGCGCGCCCTCGACCACGCCCTGCGTGGACGTTTCCATCGCCCGCGTCGCATCCTGGGTGTCGGCCTGGATGGTGCGCACCAGCGCGCCGATCTGCTTGGCGGCGGCCGCCGAGCGTTCGGCCAGGCGCTGCACTTCCTCGGCGACGACGGAAAAGCCGCGCCCCGCCTCGCCGGCCGATGCGGCCTGGATGGCGGCGTTCAGCGCCAGCACATTAGTCTGCTCGGTGATGTCGGAAATGAGCTCGGTGATTTCGCCGATTTCCTGCGACGATTCGCCCAGGCGCTTGATGCGCTTGGACGTATCCTGGATCTGCTCGCGGATTTCATGCATGCCCTTGATGGCGTTTTCCACGGCCGTCGACCCCTGCTGCGCCGCCGCCACCGACTGGCGCGCCACGTCGGCCGAGACGCTGGCCGACTTCGACACGTCGGTGATCGCATTGGCCATCTTGACCACGGTGGCGCTGACGCCCTGGATTTCGCGCGACTGCTGCTGCGATGCGATCAGCAGCTTGCTGGAGATGCTTTGCGCCTGCGTCGAGGCGCGGTTGACCTGTTCGGCCGTCGCCGTCACCCGTCCCACCAGCCCGCGCAATTCCTCGACCGTGTAGTTGACGGAATCGGCGATGGCGCCCGTGATGTCTTCCGACACGGTGGCCTGCACCGTCAAGTCGCCATCGGCGACCTTCTGCAATTCGTTCATCAGGCGCAGGATGGCCGCCTGGTTCTGGTCATTCCTGGCCTTCGCCTCTTCCTCTTTTCCCTGCGACTGGAGCCGCAGGATTTCCGCTTCCTGGCGCCGCCGCTCGGCGTCGCGCGTGCGGTTGACGGAGTCCTGCAGCAGCACGCGGCCGATGCCGGCCGCCGCGATCAGGGTCAGCAACACGCCGCCGACCATCATCCAGAAGGCGACGCCCAGGGTTTCCTGGTTCACGTGGTACATCTGCTGCAGCAGGGTCAAACGCTGGCGCAAGTCTTCGTTCTCGTTGAAGATCAGCTGTTCGGCGCTTTTCGCCGAACTGAATTTGTCGAGCCGGTCGAGTATCGACGACACCAGCTTCTGGTAATTATCGAAACTGGCTTTCAGCGCCACCAGCCGGTCGCGCAGTTCGGCGTCGCGCGTGGGCGCCAGTTGCAGCGACACGCTGCCGTTCAACAGGCCTTCGACGGCGGTACGGAAATACGTCGTGTCGCGTCCCAGCGAAAACGCCGTTTCCGAGCTGATGCTGCCCGACGACAGGAACTCGCTGGCGCTGCGGCTCATGCGCTGGCTCAGCATCATCAGGCGGCCGATGACGGCCAGGTCGCGCGCATTGCCGCCGCGCTGCACCTTCAGGGCCGCGACTTCCTCGGTCTGCGCCAGCAGCGCCGGCGACAGCGCGTTCAATTGCTGCAAGGTCTTGTCGAATTCGCCCAGTTCCGTTTTCAGGCGCAGGATAGTGCTGGCCGCGCGGTCGCTGCTGGCCCACTTCTTGCGCGCGTCAGCCACGGCCGCCAGCAGGGCGGAACGCGACTCGCCGATATCGCGGCCGTGATACGTCCCGCCGCGCAGCATCAGGCGGAAATCCTGGTTCAGTTCATTGCGGCTTTCCTCGAGCTGGCGGAACGCTTCCGGATTGCCTTGCACGGCATTCGGCGCGGCCTTGCCGATGCGCTGCGAATGCATCAGCGCATCGCTGGCCAGCTGCGTCTGCGCCGAGGCGATATTGCCGCTGCGCGTATTCAGCCCCACGAACAGCAGGCTCGCGGCCAGGCTCAGGGCCATCACCGTCGACAGGATGCTCAGCTGCTTTTGCAGCGGAAAGTGGCCGATCAGCGGCAGCTTCAAGTCGCGCACCGGCGCATTGGCCAGCGACTTGCGCCGTCCCAGCGCGTCGCGCAGGCGCAGCGGCAGGTCGGCTGCCGATGCCGGCTCGCCGGGCGCGTGCTCCGCTTCGGGCATGGCGGCCGCCAGGATGGGGGAGTGGGCGCCCATCAGCAGATATCCTTGTGGGCGGCAAGGCCGCCAAAGCCGGCATCGAGGAAGCGTTCCGCTTGCGCCAGCTGCGCCAGGTCCAGGCGCAGCCATTGCTGCCCTTCGCTGTCGCGCAGCGCCTGCGCCGCCCACGACGGCGGGGCATCCGGCAAGGAGACGGGCTGCATCGCGCGCAGCTGGCGCAAGCCCAGTACGCGCTCGACCAGCAGTGCGCAATTGAGGCCCAGGCGGGGTGAAAAGGTGATGATGCGGCAGTGATTGCCGGGCGCGCAAGCCGGCTCGCCCATGTAACGGGCCAGGTCGACGACCCCCGTCAGGCGTCCGCGCATGGCCGCCAGGCCCAGGTACCAGTCCTGCGCCAGCGGCACGCCCTGGATCTGCACGCCGGCGGCAATGACGATTTCACCGAGCTGCGTCAGGTCGAGCAGGCAAGGCCGGCCACCGAGCATCACGCCCAGGTCCTTGCGCGCCGCCAGCGCGCCGCTGCGCGCAGCCTGTATCCGCTCGATCAATTGCAGCTGATACTGGCGCAAGCGCCCCTGCCGCGCGCCCGCCTCGAAGGATGGCACGGCGGCAGCGGCAGGCGGAAAGGCCGTTGTGGATACGCCGTGGCCTGGCATCGTGTGCATGCTCAGGAAAGCGCGGCGATCTTGGCCAGCAGCTCGGCTTCGACCACCGGCTTGACCAGGTAATCGCGCGCGCCCTGGCGCAAGCCCCAGATGCGGTCCGTTTCCTGGCTCTTGCTGGAGCAGATAATCACCGGCACGTCCTGCAGTTCGGGATCGCGCGCGATGGCGCGCGTGATCTGGAAGCCATTCGCACCGGGCATCACCACGTCCATCAGGATCAGGTCGGGCCTGGCCTCTTTGAGTTGCGCCAGCGCGTCGGCGCCATCCTGCGCCGTGAGGACGGCATAACCGGCACGCACCAGCATCTCGCTCAGGTAGTAGCGTTCTGTCGGCGAGTCATCGACGATCAGAATTGTGTGTATGGCCATCTGCTTCCTTGCTGCGTTGTCAATCAATAAAAACACTTACTCAAAATGCCCGGCCAGGTGCAGCCGCACGGCCTCCAGCAGCGCCTCGCGCGCCAGCGGCTTGGCCAGGCAGGCGCTGGCGCCCGCCATGACGCCGCGCGCGCGGTCGAACAAGCCTTCCTTCGACGACAGCATCAGCACCGGCGTGGCGTGATACGCGGCGCTGGCCTTGATCAGCGCACAGGTGCGGTAGCCGTCCAGGCGCGGCATCAGAATGTCGCACACGATCAGCGCCGGCTGGCAGTCGGCGATCTTGGCCAGGGCCTCGAAGCCGTTTTCCGCCACCACCACGCGATAACCGGCCTCGCCGAGGATCTTCGCGGCCGCGCTGCGTATCGTCGCGCTGTCGTCGATGACGAGTATCGTGGCGCTGGCGCACACGGCATCGGGCGGCACCTCGGGCGGGAAGGGACGCGTCATGTGATTATTCGACAATCTTTCATACCATAGCACAGGCGGCCGCGATACCGGCGTGCGGCAGCGGCATCCCGTGGACCTGATTGATTACAGCGCCACCATCTCGAAATCATCCTTGCGCGCACCGCATTCAGGACAGGTCCAGTTCATCGGAACATCGGCCCAACGCGTGCCGGGAGCGATGTCTTCGTCGGGCAAGCCGGCCGCTTCATCATAAACCCAGCCGCAAATAAGACACATCCACGTTTGGAATTGCTGCGTTGTTTCGTTGCTACTCACGTTCTGCCACCCTTCAATCAAGTAAAATGCTGAATTAGGTATCTTAATCTACCCGCCGTGCAAAACCAAACTTCTCCCCTCATATTAAGCTTCGGCGTGTCCGATCCGGTCGGCGCGATCGGCATTCAAGCCGATCTGGCCACGTTTTCAGCCTTCGGCTGCCATGGCCTGTCGGTCACCACGGGCCTGCTGATCAGCGATACGGCACGCGTGGAAGACGTGCAGGCGGTCGACCCGGACTGGGTTTCCGACCAGGCCCGCGTGCTGCTGGAAGACATGTCCGTCGCCGCCATCAAGATCGGCGCGCTGGGCAGCGTGGAAAACGTCACGGCCATCGCCGAAATCGTCTCCGACTATCCGAACGTGCCGCTGATCCTCGATCCCTTCATCTCGGCGCTGCCGGAACAGGGCATGGACGACGAAGACATCCTCACCGCCGTGCGCCAGCTGCTGATCCCGCAAACGACACTGCTGGTGCTCTCGCCGGTGGAGCTGGAGCGCCTGGCCGAGACCTGGCGCGACGCCGATCCGGACGACACCCTGCAAAACGACGTCGATTACCTGGTGGCGCTGGGCTGCGAATACGTGCTCGTCACCGGCATGCCGGCCGACGCCAGCAAGTCCGGCACGGGCGAAGGCAAGCTGCGCGCCAATATCCTGTTCGGCGAGGACGGCGTGGTGCGCCACGACGAATGGCAGCACCTGCCTGGCATCTTCAACGGCGCCGGCAGCACCCTGTCGGCGGCGGCCACCGCCCTGCTGGCCCTGGCGGAAAACGAAGACGATGTGCCGCAGGTGGTCGTGGCGGCGCAGGAATTCACGGCCGGCGCGCTGGCCCACGCGCAGCGCCACGGCATGGGCAAGCTGGTGCCGAACCGGCTGTTCCGGCAGCAGCGCCAGCGCGACGCCCAATAATTCCGTCCACACAAACACAGACGACACAGACAACGATCCACTCTCAAGGCACGATTATCATGACGACGACTTCACAGAACGACATCCTGTTTGCCCGCGCACAAAAAACCACGCCCGGCGGCGTCAATTCGCCCGTGCGCGCCTTCCGCTCCGTGGGCGGCACGCCGCGCTTCATCACGCGCGCCGAAGGCCCGTACTTCTGGGACGCGGACGGCAAGCGCTATATCGACTACATCGGCTCGTGGGGCCCGGCCATCGTCGGCCACGCCCACCCGGAAGTGGTAAAGGCGGTGCAGGATGCGGCCGCGCTGGGCCTGTCGTTCGGCGCGCCAACCGAAGGCGAAGTGCTGATGGCCGAAGAAATCACGCGCCTGGTGCCGTCGATCGAGCAAGTGCGCCTGGTGTCGTCGGGCACGGAAGCGACCATGAGCGCCCTGCGCCTGGCGCGCGGCGCCACGGGACGCGACAAGATCGTCAAGTTCGAAGGCTGCTACCACGGCCACGCCGATTCGCTGCTGGTCAAGGCGGGCAGCGGCCTGCTCACCTTCGGCAACCCGACGTCGGCCGGCGTGCCGGAAGATTTTGTCAAGCACACCCTGGTGCTCGACTATAACAACGTGGAACAGCTGAAGGACGCCTTCGACAGCTTTGGCGCGGAGATCGCCTGCGTCATCGTCGAACCCGTGGCCGGCAACATGAACCTGGTGAAAGCCACGCCAGAATTCCTGCAGGCGATGCGCGAGCTGTGCACGCAGCACGGCGCCCTGCTCATTTTCGATGAAGTCATGTGCGGCTTGCGCGTGGCCCTGGGCGGCGCGCAGGCGCTGTACGGCATCAAGCCCGACCTCACCGCGCTGGGCAAGGTGATCGGCGGCGGCATGCCGGTGGCGGCCTTCGGCGGCAGCGCGGCGCTGATGCACAACATGGCGCCGCTGGGCGCCGTCTACCAGGCCGGTACCTTGTCCGGCAACCCGGTCGCCGTGGCGGCCGGCATGGCCACCTTGAAACTGATCCAGCAGCCTGGCTTCTACGAGCAGCTGGGCGCCACGGCCAAGCGCCTGGCCGAAGGCTTGACCGCCGCCGCCAAGGAAGCGGGCGTGGTGTTCTGCGCCGACTACATCGGCGGCATGTTCGGCATCTACTTCAGCGAAACGCCGCCGACCAGCTACGCGGAAATGATGGCGGGCGACCGCAGCAAGTTCAACGCCTTCTTCCACGCCATGCTGGACGAAGGCGTGTACTTCGCGCCCGCCGCGTTCGAGGCAGGCTTCGTCTCGGCACAGCACGATGACGCCGTCATCGACGCCACCATCGCTGCCGCACGCAAGGTCTTTGCTAAATTAGCATAAGCACAATCAGACGGTCGCGGTGTCCATCACCGCGGCTACCAGCGCCGGCAGCTTGGCCATGTCGCTGAACACGATATGCGCGCCGGCCGCTTTCAACCTATCTTCCTGGCCGGCGGCGATATGCCCGCCGCCGATGAATCCCAATACCGTCATGCCCGCCGCCACGGCGGCCGTCACGCCCGTGACGCTGTCTTCCAGCACCAGGCACTGGCCTGGCGGCACGCCGAACGCGGCAGCCGCCGCCAGGTAGACGCCCGGATGCGGCTTGGCGTGGCCCACCAGGTCCGGCGTAAACACGCGTTTGTCGAACAGCGGCGCCATGCCGGTCCGTTCGAGCGCCGACAGCACGCGTGCGCTGACGCTGTTCGAGGCCACGGCCTTGGGCAGCGCAATGGCGGCCAGCGCCTGCGCCACGCCGGGCACGGCGCGCAATTGCGCGTCGCAAGCGGCATCGACGGCGTTGCCGATGGCCATGATCTCGTCGGCCGGCAATTGGGGCAAGCCCAGTTCCTTGTAGATATCCTGCATCAGCGGCACCAGGCGCTGGCCCAGGCGCGGCTCGATCAAGCCTTGCACGGTGACGCCCTCGGGCAGGTTCGGCAGGCGTGGCCCCAGCAACTCCAGCAGCGCTTGCAGGGCCACGGCTTCGCTGTCGATCAGCACGCCATCGCAGTCGCTGATCAGATGGGTGAAGCGCGGTGGGGTGATGGCGGTATCAGGCATGGACTCTCCAGAAGAACAACGGTGACGGGAAATGCGGCGGCCAGCCGGCCATGGCTGGCATCGCAACGATCATAGGTGGAACAGGCGGACGCTGCCACGCAGAAAACGGCTCAATGACGATACTTTTCTGCAAAAGGCAGACTACGGGGGAAAGACTGGCTCAACACAGGCAACGTAGATACCAATTCAATACCACGCAATACCAGTGATTATCGCTGATTTTTGGATTTGCTGCGCTCGCCTTGAAACCGGGACGCGGGAGCGTCCCGGCAAGAGGGCTTATTTCAGCCAGCCGCGGTGGCGGAAGTACAGGAAGGGCGCGATGGCGCTGGTGATCATCAAGCCCCAGGCCCATGGATAGCCGAACGACCATTCCAGCTCCGGCATCAGCTTGAAGTTCATGCCGTACACGCTGGCGATCAGGGTGGGCGGCAGGAAGGCCACGCTGGCCACCGAGAAGATCTTGATGATCTTGTTCTGGTTGATGTTGATGAAGCCGACGGTGGCATCCATCAGGAAGTTGATCTTGTCGAACAGGAAAGACGTGTGACCGTCCAGCGATTCGATGTCGCGCAAAATCTGCCGCGCTTCCTCGAACTGCTCGGAATTAAGCAAACGGCCGCGCATCAGGAAACTCACGGCGCGGCGCGTATCCATCATGTTGCGGCGGATACGGCCATTCAAATCTTCCTCGTGGGCAATGGCATTCAGCGCTTCGGCCGCGTGCGCATCGGTAAATTCCTTTTGCAGCACGCGCGTGCTGACTTCTTCCAGGTTCTGGTAGATGCCTTCGAGCACGTCGGCCGAATATTCGGCATCGGTGGCGTACAGGTCGAGCAGCACGTCCATGTAGTCGGCAATCGAGCCGGGCCGCGAGCGGGCGCGCATGCGCACCAGGCGGAACACGGGCAAGTCGTCCGTATGCATGGAAAACAAAATCTTGCGGGCCAGGATGAAGGCCACGGTGATGACGCGCGACGGGCCGTCGTCCTCTTCGCGCAAGAAATCCGTGCGCAGGTGCAAGTCGCCGTTTTCCGCTTCGTAATAGCGGGCCGACGCTTCAATATCCTTGACTTCGTCTTCACCCGGCAGGGTGACGTTGTAGATGGCCTTGACCCAGGCCCGTTCATCATCGGTAGGGTCGGTCAGGTCGACCCACACCGGTTCGGCATTTTCGAGGTCTGCGCGGCTGTCGATCGGCACCTGGTTGAGCCGGCCATTCTGTAATACAAAGACATTGATCATGCGCGCTCTCAGCCGGATGTGGGGTTATCGTAATGTGCTGGCGCTGGCGCCAAAAATGAAAACAGCGCAAGTGTACCCGCAAAGGCCTTTTCACGACCACCCCCGGCACGGCTTTTTCACGGAAAAAGTGCGGCGTTGCACCAATCGAAGCGATTAAGATGCTGCGCCGCAATAGTGCCAATTCAACAGCTTTGATTTTATACAAAGAAAGCTGGCCGCCATCAAGGCAATTCCGCCGCCCCCATGCGGCGCAGGATGACACCCGTGCGGCGGTTCAGATAGCCCGTATCGCGGTGGCGGTCGTAAAAACGGGGGTTCGGCAGCATCACGGCCAGTTTCGCCGCCTGCGCCGCGCTCAGGCCCGCCGCGCTGACCTTGTAATAGTGGCGCGCGGCCGCCTCGGCGCCGAAGGTGCCCGTGCCAAATTCCACCACGTTCAGATAAATCTCGAAAATGCGCTGCTTTTCCATCAGGTTTTCCAGCATATACGTGATGATCAGTTCCTGACCCTTGCGCACATAGCTGCGCGAACCGGAGAGGAACAGATTCTTCGCCAGCTGCTGCGTGATGGTGGAACCGCCCGCCACGACCTTTTGTTTTTTACTATTCTTTTCATACGCCTTTTGCAAGGCTTCCCAGTCCACGCCCTCGTGCTCGGAAAAATTCGCGTCTTCCGAGGCGATGATGGCCCGTTTCAGGTTGTTCGAGATGCGGTTGTACGGCACCCACGTCTGCTGGATCGTGGCATTCGGATTCTTGTCCTGCAAGACCGACAACTGTTCGCGCATGAAAGCCGTGCTGGACGGATTATGGTCGACCCACCACCAGATTTGCAGAAAAAAATACAGTTGCACGACGATGAAGGCCAGCACGGGCACGATGAACAGCCACTTGATCCAGCCGTAGCCACGGCCGCTCTTGCGCGCGCCCTTCTTGCCGGCGCTCACAGGCTGCCCCGCAATTGCGCCAGCAAGTCCTGCGTCCGCGGCCGCACGCCGCGCCACACGTAAAATGCTTCGGCCGCCTGCTCCACCAGCATGCCCAGGCCGTCGCGCACCTGCGCGCCATGCTGGGCGGCAAAGTCCATGAAGACGGTGGGCTGGGCGCCATACATCATGTCCAGCGCCAGGGTGTGGCTGCCGAAGATACCGGGCGGCACGGGCGGCAAGTCGCCCGCCAGGCTGGCCGAGGTGGCATTGATGACGATATCGAAGACGCCGTCGGGCTGCGTGAAGCCGCCGGCACGCAGCTGGCCGGGGTGCGCCAGCGCGTCGGCAAACTGCGCCACCAGCGCCTCGGCCGTGGCCACGGTGCGGTTGGCAATGAACATTTCCTGCGGTCCCTGTTCCAGCAAGGGCAGCACGACGCCGCGCGCCGCGCCGCCCGCCCCCAGCAGCAGGACCCGCTTGCCGGCGATGGCCACGCCCGCATTGCGCACGATGTCGGCCACCAGGCCCGCGCCATCGGTATTGTCGCCAAGAATGGTGTCGCCATCAAAACGCAGGGTATTGACGGCGCCGGCGGCCCTGGCCCGCGGCGTCAGCTCGGTGGCCAGCGCGCACGCGTCGAGCTTGAAGGGCACCGTCACGTTCGCGCCCTTGCCGCCTTCGGCCGCAAAGCTGCGGGCCGCCAGCGCAAAACCGTCGAGCGGCGCCAGCCGGCGATCATAGACGATGGGCTCGCCCGTCTGCTGGGCAAACGCGGCGTGGATCAGGGGGGACTTGCTATGGGCGATGGGGTTGCCGAAGACACAATATTGATCGGAATTCATCTCTTGCTTGTTCAATTGCTGCCGCCAGTCAGGTTAGCTTCCATTTTTTCTTCGCGGGTAAATTTGAAACGGGTGATGACGACCCACAGGTCATCTTTATCACTCGACAACATATTCGGTGGGAAACGGCCGAACGGTGCGGAACGGCGCACGATGGCCAGGGCCGCCGCGTCCAGCGCGGGATTGCCCGAGCTTTTCTCCACGCGGGCGCCGCCCTCTTTCTGGTAAATCGTGCCGTCCTGGAAGATGGGGATGTAGACGACCAGTTCGCCATACATCTTGCGGCCATTCTTTTGCGGGAAATTCAGGGTGCCGATTTCCTCGATACGCTTTTGCAAGGTCTTGTAATACATGGCATAGCCGACCTCCTGCGTGCTGGGCGTAATAAACGTCTTGCGCGGACGTTTATTCTGGTCTTCCACGGTCTGGCTGATCTCGGCCGCCATGCGCGCGATGGCCTTGCTGCTTTCCATCAAGTCCGAGCCGCTGGCCAGGGGATTGGGCTTGTCCTTTTCCGTGACGGGCGCGGCGCTATAGGGCGTCGCCTTGGCCGCCTGCGTCAGCAATTCCTGCTGCTTCTGCTCCAGCTCGGCGATGCGCCGGGCGCTGGCCTTGACGCTGTCGCCCTCTTCCACCTTGCGCATGTCGGGCAAGGGCGACTTGGCGCGCCCCTTGTCCGCTTGTCCACCGCCATCGAGGTTGGCTTGCGCCAGCGCGTCCGCCTTCAGCGGCTTGTCCGCATGCTTGGCATTGACCAGTATCACTTCCAGGCCGGGATCGGTGGCGACGGCCCGCTGCGGGGCCGGGGCGACAAAATGCATCGCCAGCAAGGCGCCGTGCGCCAGCAGCGATACCGCCACGGCTATCATCAAGAAACGATTCTCTCGGAAAGACTTCACGCGCAACCCAGTTCGCAACAAGCACACCATACAAGATGGCTGAATTCTACGTCAAAGGGCGGCGCGGGAAACAGTTTTAGTCCCGTTTTTCGCGCCGCCCCGCGGCCTTACTTGACCTCGGGCTCGCTGACCACGTCTTCGCTGGCCAGTTCCGCCACTTCCGCGTCGGCGTCGCTGAGCTGGTTCGCCGCTTCCGGCGATGCTTCCTCCGCGCCTTCGTCGCCCGATTCTTCTTCGTAGTCGAGCTCGGCATCGGCCGCCGCATCGGGCACGGCGGCGATTTCCAGCAAGCGCGCTTCGATGCTCAGGTCGACTTCATCCCAGCGCAAGAGATCCAGCTTGACCTGCGCACCGCGCGCCACCGATGGCATGCCCGGCAGCTTGATGACCAGCGGAATGTCGACCAGGCGCAAAATCTCGTCTTTCAGCACGACGGCATCGACCTGGCGCGCGTTTTCCTGGTGCAGCCAGCGCAGGCACCAGTAGCGTTCCATATTCGACTGGAAATCGCCATACGCGGCATAGGCCGCGTCGAAGGCCGAGACGATGGCGAACAGATTCGCATCGCGCGGCTTGAACGGGGCCACCAGCGGCGCCGTCACGCCATGCTCGGCGCAGGCGATGATTTGCCACTGGTTCACCAGGTCCGTATAGCGGCGCAGGGGCGAGGTGCTCCACGCGTACTGATCCACGCCCAGGCCCTGATGCGGCGCCGCATGGGTGACCATGCGCACCTGCATCTTTGCCGCCCAGCTATTGCCGCTGCCGCCGCCCTGGCTGCGGTAGATGCCGGGCACGCCATGGTCGTGCAGCATCTTGCCCCAGGTACTGTTGGCAAAGATCATCAATTCGGCGACGATCTTGTCCAGCGGCGCACCACGCTTGCGGCGCGCCACGGTGACGATGTCGTTTTCCACATAGAAGTTGAAATCGACGCGGTTATTCTGTTCCGGCTTCAGGCCGAACGCTTCGCGCTTCTTCATGCGGCCCTGTTCCAGCTGCTGCGCCCATTGCCACAGCACAGCGAAATCGGCCTTGTGCGGATAGTCGCCTTCGCCGCTGGCCAGGGTTTCTTCGTTGACCAGGTCGTCGAGCTGGTTATGGCGCAAGTTGCTGGCGATCGGCACCAGTTCGGCGCGCGTCTGCGTGCTGACCACGGCCCAGTCGGCTTTCGGATCCAGAGTGGCGTACAGCGACAGGGCCGGGCACGTCGTGCCTTCCGCCAGGGTAAACGCATTGACGATTTCGTCCGGCAGCATGGTGATCTTGTCGCCCGGCATGTAGACGGTCGACATGCGCTGGCGCGCCATCTTGTCGATCACGTCTTCCGGGCGGATGCCCAGGCCCGGCGCGGCGATGTGTATGCCCACTTTCACGGTGCCATCGGGCAAGGGCTGCACGGAGAAGGCATCGTCGATCTCGGTCGTGGTCACGTCGTCGATCGAGAAGGCGGCCACGTCGGCCAGCGGCAACTTGGCCGTCACGGCAGGCACGGGCACGGTGGGGAAACCGGCGCCTTTCGGGAAGTTTTCGAAGAGGAATTTCGACAGGTGCAAGTCTTTCGGCGAAGCGATACCACCGACGGCCAGCATCAGGCGTGGCGGCGTCGTGTGCAATTCCGTGCACGCCGCTTCCAGCGCCTTGTATTCAATCGTGTTCTTGTCCGGCTTGAACAGCAGTTGCAGCACCATGGGCTGCATCGAGGCGGGCAAGCGGTTCTGTTTCAGCTCTTCCACATAGCCGGCCTGCACCAGCGCCTGCTGCTTTTTCTTTTCGATGCCTGCCAGGGCCGCCTTCAAGGATGCTTCCGGCGCCGCCTTGTAGCGGCCACGGCCCTTCTTGTAGAAATACACGGGCGCCGAATGCAGGGCCAGGATCAGGCCGGCCGCTTCCGGCGGCAAGGGGGCATGGCCGAAATACTCGGCGCCCAGCTCGGCAAAGCCGAACTCGTCTTCGCCCGCCACTTCCCACAGGAAATCGAGATCGATCTCGGCGGCAACGGCCTTGGCCTGTTCCAGCAATTCGGCCGGGGCCGGCTTTTCATACTGCAGCAGCACGTCCTTGACCTTGACCTTGGTGCGCTTGCCGCTGGCCATTTCGACCTGGTACGCTTCACCCGCTTGCGACAGGACCGTGCCGACCTTGAAATCGCCGGATTCTTCAAAAAATAGATTCATTGTTATGCTTTGTTTATTAGTGTGTCGGTTGCAGCGGTGCGAGCGACGGACGTCAACTCCAGCACCGCCGGCAAAAATACTTCGGTTACCAGCAGCAATCCCTGGTGACGCTGGTACAGGCAGCGGCGGGCAAAAAACAATGCCTGCGCATCGGCGTGCCGCCCTTCCAATGCCAGCGCCGCCTGCGCCCGCTGCACCAGCGGATGGCCGGCGCGCAAGCGGGCAAATTCCAGTGCACCGCGGCGTACCATGCGGTCGCCAAACAGGGTCGTGCCCAGCGAACGCTCGCCCAGCGCGGAAAACAGGGGCCAGTCCGTGGCCGTCGCCTGCATGGGCACGACGGTATGGCCAAACACGGCCGGTCTGTTATCACAACGCAACAGCACTTCGCGTTCCCATACCCGGCCCGCGCGGTGCAAACCAATGATCGCGGCCTCGTCGCTCAAGCAGCGTGCCGTTTCCTGATGCAAACATTGCACGCGGAACGCCTGGCTATGCGCTTTCAGCTTGGCCGTCAGCGAACCGCCGCCCGTGAGCCAATGGCGCAAGGCCGGCGGCGCATTGACGGCGTTCACGTGCGCATGCCATTGCGCCTGGCGCAGCGAACCCGGCCTCACTGGGCCGCGTCCGTCGGGATGCCGCAAAAGGCCAGCACGGGTGCCAGGTATGCGGCAAATTCGCTGATGCCATGGTCGCTGCCATCGATGACGCACTGCTGCGCCCCCTGATAATGCGCCACCATGTCGCGGTAGTCGAGCACTTCATCGCCCGTGGCGGCAATCAGGAAGTAACGTTGCGGTTCAGTAATTTTCTCTACAGCAAAGGTTCCAAGCTCGGCGATGTATTCACGCTTGAACTCGAATGGCTTGTCCGAATGGAACTCCGTCGTCACGCCCACATGCTGTTCCAGGTCGATCAGGGGCACGATGGCGGGATTGAGCAAGACGGCGCGGCAACCGAGCCGCTCGGCCAGCCAGGTGGCGTAATAGCCGCCCAGCGAGGAGCCGATGATGGTCAGGTCGGCTGGTGCCACGTTGCTCACTAATGACAAGGCCAGTTCGATGGCCAGCTTGGGCGAGGCCGGCAATTGCGGGCACAGCCACTCTGCCTCGCGGCCCAGCGCCTGCATCTGCGCGGCCAGCAGGCGCGACTTCATCGACAGGGGCGACGAGCGGAATCCATGCAGGTACAGAATCATCGGCCCAGCGCCTCCAGCAATTTCTGGTGCACGCCGCCAAAGCCGCCATTGCTCATGACGACGATCTGGTCGCCGGGACGGGCGCTGGCGGCCACGGCCGCTACCAGGGTATCGATGTCTTCATAGGCGCTGGCAATCTTGCCCAGCGGCGCCAGCGCGTCGCCCAGGCTCCAGCCCAGCGCGGCATGGCTGCCGTAACCGAAGACCAGGTCGGCATCCTTGAGGCTGCCCGGCAGCGCATCTTTCATGGCACCCAGCTTCATGGTGTTCGAACGCGGTTCCAGCACGGCCAGGATGCGGCCGCTGCTGCCAATTTTTTGGCGCAGACCGCCCACGGTGGTGGCAATGGCCGTCGGATGGTGCGCGAAATCGTCGTACACGGTGATGTCGTTGACCACGCCGCGCACTTCCATGCGGCGCTTGACACTCTCGAACGTGGCCAGCGAGGCGCACGCCTGGGCAATGGGCACACCCACGTGGCGCGCGGCGGCAATGGCCGCCAGCGCATTGCTGCGGTTGTGCTTGCCCGTGAGCGCCCACGCCACGTGGCCTTCCTGCTGGCCATTGAAGAACACGTCGAAGCTGCCATCGGCCTGCTCTTGCAGTTGCCAGTTAGCATCTTGACCAAAACTTTCCTGTTCGCTCCAGCAACCGCGCGCCAGCACGCGCTGCAGCGACGCTTCGTCGCCGTTGAACACGAGGCGGCCGATGCCGGGCACGGTGCGCACCAGGTGGTGGAATTGCGTCTCGATCGCGTGCAGATCGGGGAAGATGTCGGCGTGATCGTATTCCAGGTTATTCATGACGGCCGTCTTCGCGTGGTAATGCACGAACTTGCTGCGCTTGTCGAAGAAGGCCGTATCGTATTCGTCCGCTTCGATGACGAAGAAGTCCGACTCGGCGCTCTTGCCGTCGATCTTGCCGCTGAGGCGGGCGGAAATGCCAAAGTTCATCGGCACGCCGCCGATCAGGAAGCCCGGCGCGTAGCCCGCGTCTTCGAGTATCCAGGCCAGCATGGCCGAGGTGGTCGTCTTGCCATGCGTGCCGGCCACCGCCAGTACCCACCGATCGCGCAGGATGTGTTCGCCGATCCACTGCGGGCCCGATACATAGGGCAGGCTGCGGTTGAGGATTTCTTCCACCAGCGGGTTGCCGCGCGAGACGACATTGCCAATCACATACAAATCCGGGTTCAGCTTGGTCTGTTCCGGATCGAACCCCTGGATCAGTTCGATTCCCTGCGATTCCAGCTGAGTGCTCATCGGCGGATAGACGTTGGCATCGCAACCGGTGACTTTATGGCCGGCTTCCTTGGCCAGGACAGCCAGGCCGCCCATGAAGGTACCGCAAATACCGAGAATATGAATATGCATGTGATCAGTGCGAAAGGCGCACGCTTAAGTAAGTAAGACGGTGAGATAAAAAACAGCAAGTGCAGGATTTTACCTGACGCCATGACTTTTTCCGCTTCGGAGTATCATCTCGCTCATGACGAACGATGCATTTGACGATAGCGCGCAGTTGCGCCTGGAAATCGCCGCCGCTGCCGCGCGCCTCGTGGCGCAGGATGGCGCCGACTATGGCAGCGCCAAGCGCAAGGCGGCGCGGCAAGTCCTGGGCGACGCGCCGAACCGGCCCAACATACTCCCGGACAACGACATGATCGAGGAGCAGGTGCGGCAATACAATGCCCTGTTCCTGGCCGACAGCCAGCCGGCACGGCTGTTCCAGCTGCGCACGATTGCGCTGCAGGTCATGGAAGCGTTGCAGCAATTTCATCCCCTGCTCAGCGGCCCCGTGCTCAACGGCACGGCCGGCCCCCATGACGAGATCTATTTGCAGCTGTTTGCCGAGAGCGCCAAGGAAATCCACATCTTCCTGCTGAATAAAAATGTCGTGCTCGACATGTCGGAAAGCCCGCATTTCAAGGGAGCGCGTTATGATGCGGTCGAGACAGCCAGTTTCCTGTGGAAAAATGAAGGCGTGCACGCGGCCATGTATGAGCTCGACGATATGCGCGGCGCGCTGAAAGCCAAGGCGGACGGCAAGGTGCTGCGCACCGATATCGCCGGGCTGCGCAGCCTGCTGGCCGCCAGCCTCGCCGATGGCGTGCCGGCTGCCGACTAACATTGATATAGATAAAGTTATGACAAAAAAGAATTGGATCGCCTGCGCCATCGTCGCGCTGATGTTTGGCGGCATGGGCGCCTACGTCGGTTTGAGCAAGGAAAAAGCGAAAGCAGCGGGACCGCTGACGACCACCATTGCGCCAGGCGCGACGGGCCCCGTCAACGAGCTGTATGCGCTGTCCTTGCCGGACGCGGCGGGCGCCACGCAAGCCTTGTCGCAATGGAAAGGCAAGAATTTGCTGGTCAATTTCTGGGCACCGTGGTGCCCGCCTTGCGTGGAAGAAATGCCGGAGTTATCCGAAGTGCAAGGTCACTATGCGGCGAAAAACCTGCAGGTGATCGGCATCGGCATCGATTCGGCCAGCAATATTGCTACTTTTGCCAGCAAGTTCAAGATCGCCTATCCCGTGTATGTCTCCGGCATGAGCGGCACTGACCTGTCGCGCCATTTTGGCAATGCCACGGGCGGTTTGCCCTTTACGGTGCTGATCGGCGCCGATGGCGAAGTCAAAAAGACCTATCTGGGCCGCTTGAAATTTGATCAGTTGCGCGCCGATCTGGATAAATTGTAAATTCGGAGCGTGCTTTTTTCTCTTGCCAATGCGTATCTTTGGCGGCAAAATGCGGAACTTTCGCTAAAACGGTCTTCCATACATGGCAAAAAACCTCCTTCTGCTCAACGGTCCCAACCTGAATTTGCTGGGAACGCGCGAGCCTGAGGTCTACGGCGCCAGCACCTTGGCCGATATCGAGCAGGCAGCAATGGCGCAAGCCATGGCGGCCGGTGCCGACCTGGTCTGCTTTCAAAGCAACCACGAAGGCGCGCTGATCGACCGCATCCATGCCGCGCGAGCGGAAGGGATCGATGCCATCGTCATCAATCCGGGCGGCCTGACCCATACCAGCGTTGCCTTGCGCGATGCGCTGGCCGGGGTTGCCATCCCGTTCGTGGAAGTCCATATCTCGAATATTTATCAACGCGAAACGTTTCGACATCACTCATTTCTCAGCGCGATCGCGCAGGGGACGATCTGCGGGCTAGGTATCGATGGATATCGGTTTGCCATCGACTTTGCGCTTAAAAAACGTTAATCTACGCGATCTGCACGCATTTAGCGCGGCGATAGGCTCTTGGACATCACCGCATCACTCATAAAACAAACTACATTCCTAGGGGTTTTACATGGATCTACGAAAACTCAAGACCTTGATCGACCTGGTCGCCGAATCGGATATCGCAGAGCTGGAAGTTACCGAAGGCGAAAGCAAGGTTCGCATCGTCAAATCGTCGGCCATGCCGCAAAACCAGATGGTCATGATGCAGCCGCAAGGCATGCAAGCCCAATACCAGCCAGCCGCGCCAGCCGCCGCTCCCGCTGCGGCACCTGCCGTCGTGGTCGCCGCCGAGCCAACGGGCTATGTGGTCAAGTCGCCGATGGTCGGTACCTTCTACCGTTCCTCCGCTCCTGGCAGCGCCGCCTATGTTGAAGTGGGCTCGACCGTCAAGGAAGGTGATACCCTGTGCATCATCGAAGCGATGAAGCTCCTGAATGAAATCGACTCCGATAAAGCCGGTGTCGTGACCCAGATCCTGGTCGAAAACGGCCAACCGGTCGAATTCGGTCAACCCTTGTTTGTGATCGGCTAAAACCCAGTCCACACGGCCGGCAACGGCCGTTTGCAGTTTTAGCCCCTCACACTTGTTGTTTCGCCGGCTCGCCGGCTCTCACAGACATACGCGAACCTACCATGTTTGAAAAAATCCTGATTGCCAACCGTGGTGAAATTGCCCTCCGTATTCAGCGCGCCTGCCGCGAAATGGGCATTAAAACGGTTGTAGTCCACTCCGAAGCCGACAAGGACGCGAAATACGTCAAGCTGGCCGACGAATCCGTTTGTATCGGCCCGGCACAGTCGACCCTGAGCTACCTGAACATGCCCGCCATTATCAGCGCCGCTGAAGTGACGGATGCGCAAGCGATTCACCCAGGCTATGGCTTCCTGTCGGAAAATGCCGACTTTGCCGAACGCGTCGAGAAATCGGGCTTCGTCTTCATCGGCCCCCGCTCCGAATCGATCCGCCTGATGGGCGATAAAGTATCGGCCAAGCAAACCATGATCAAGGCTGGCGTACCGTGCGTACCCGGCTCCGAAGGCGCGTTGCCGGACGATCCGAAAGCGATCGTGCAAATTGCCCGCAAGATCGGCTACCCGGTCATCATCAAGGCCGCCGGCGGCGGTGGCGGACGCGGCATGCGCGTGGTGCACACGGAAGCTGCCCTGATCAACGCCGTGGCGATGACCAAGACGGAAGCGGGCACCGCTTTCGGCAACCCTGAAGTGTACATGGAGAAGTACCTGGAAAATCCGCGCCACGTGGAAATCCAGATCCTCGCCGACGAACACAAGAACGCCGTCTGGCTGGGCGAGCGCGACTGCTCCATGCAGCGCCGCCACCAGAAAGTGATCGAAGAAGCACCGGCGCCGGGCATCCCGCGCAAACTGATCGAGAAAATCGGCGACCGTTGCGCCGAGGCCTGCCGCAAGATCGGCTACCGCGGCGCCGGCACGTTTGAATTCCTGTACGAAAACGGCGAGTTCTATTTCATTGAAATGAATACCCGCGTGCAGGTGGAGCATCCCGTCACCGAGATGATCACCGGCATCGACATCGTGCAAGAACAGATCCGCATCGCCGCCGGCGAAAAACTGCGTTTCCGCCAGCGCGACGTCTTGCTGTCAGGCCACGCCATCGAGTGCCGGATCAATGCGGAAGACCCGTTCAAGTTCACGCCATCGCCAGGCAAGATCGTGTCCTGGCATGCGCCGGGCGGCCCTGGCATCCGCGTCGATTCGCACGCCTACGCCGGCTACTACGTGCCGCCGCACTACGACTCGATGATCGGCAAAGTGATCGCTTACGGCGCCACGCGCGAACAAGCGATCCGCCGCATGCAGATCGCCCTGTCCGAAATGGTGGTCGAAGGCATCAACACGAATATCGCCCTGCACCGCGAACTGATGATCGACGCGCGCTTCATCGAAGGCGGCACCAACATTCACTATCTGGAACAGAAGCTGGCCGACATGCCGGACCTGGGCAAGAACCTGAATGGCGGCAGCCCCAGCATCGCCAAGAAATCCGAAATCAAGGCGGGCGCATGAGCTGGACGGAAATCGTCATCGAAATCGCCCGTGACAACGCCGAGGCCATGTCCGACGCGTTGATGGAAGCGGGCGCCCTGTCGGTATCGGTGGAAGACGCCGATGAAGGCACGGATGCCGAGCAGCCGCTGTTTGGCGAGCCCGGCATGGAACCGAAGGAAGCGGCGTGGGAACGCAGCCGCGTGGTGGCGTTGACGGACGTCGACGCCGACCAGGCCGCCATCGTGGCCGCCGCTGCGCAAGCGGTCGGCATGACGGAAGTGCCCGCCTTTAGCATGCGCCCCGTGGAAGAGCAGGACTGGGTGCGTTTGACCCAGTCGCAATTCGCGCCGATTCACATCGGCAAGAATATCTGGGTCGTGCCCAGCTGGCACGAGGCACCGGACCCAAGCGGTCTGATCCTGGAACTGGACCCCGGCCTGGCCTTCGGCACGGGCAGCCACCCGACCACGCGTCTGTGCATGGAATGGCTGGAAGCCCATCCTGCCCCAGGCAAGACCGTGCTCGACTACGGTTGCGGTTCCGGCATCCTGGCCATGGTGGCCAAGAAACTCGGTGCGCAAACGGTGGCCGGCGTCGACATCGACCCGCAAGCGATCGAATCGGCGCGCGACAATGCCGAGCGCAACCAGTGCGAGATCGAATATTTCTTGCCAGACACGTTTGCCACCTCGGCACACGCCACGGCCAAGTTTGACATCGTCGTCGCCAATATCCTGTCGAGCCCATTGAAGCTGATGGCGCCGATGCTGTCGGGCCGCGTTGCCGATGGCGGCGCCCTGATCCTGTCCGGCGTGCTGGCACGCCAGGCGGAAGAAGTGGCCGCTGCCTACGCACCATTCATCCAGCTGGGTGTATGGGCCGAGCAAGACGGCTGGGTGGCCCTGCATGGCCGCCTGGGTGCAACGCAAGCGCCTGCGCCCCGCGCGGAAGGTGCATAAGCACAGCAATGGCCCTCGCCACCAAATGCCCCCATTGCAACACGATATTTCGGGTCGCTGCTGACCAGTTGAAGTTACGTGGGGGCATCGTGCGCTGTGGCACGTGCAGGGAAGTGTTTGACGGCAATGCCGCGCTGGTCGATCCGGCCGCGGCATCGCCGTTTTTAACATCCGCTCCCGGTACTGCCGCCCCGCCGTCAACTAGTTATCCGGCCGACAACAGCCTGCCGTCCGCCACGGACGACGAACCCATTTATTCCCTCGACTTCGACACCTCGTTCGACCCGTTCGGCATCTTGCCGGAAACGGCGCAGCTCAAGGACGACGCGGGCGATGGCGAACACATCGAGCTGGACCTCGACGTCAGCCTGCCTGCCGAGGTACCGGCCGACGCGCCTGCCGACGCGCCGGTCGACATGCCTGAAGAAACATCGGCAGAGTCGCCAGAAGCGCCGCTGCCCCAGCCGATGGCGCCCTTCAGGCGCCGCCAAGTCGATGACGTACCCGCCTTCGCCACGTATCTGCGCGACAGCCGCCGCGAACCGAATCTGGACGCTGGCACCGCAGCGGCGCTGCCGGCGACGGAAAAAGTCAGCCTGGACAAGCCCTTGCAGCCTGCGCCTGCCGCAGCCAGCCCTGCGCGCCGCGAACCCACGCTGGCCGACCATTCCTTCACGCCGCTGCCCGCCGCCGTTGCGCCGGCGCCAGCCGAAGAGCAGGAAGCACCGGTCCTGCCGCCGGCCGACGACGAGCCGGCTTTCGTCACCCAGGGCCGGCGCCGCGAACAGAGCAGCAAAGCCCTGCGCATGGCCATGGCCGTCGGCTCGCTGGTGCTGCTGCTTTTATTATTCCTGCAGGTAATGACCACCTTCCGCAATCCGCTGGCGGCGCAATTTCCGCAGTGGAAGCCGACCCTGGTCGCGCTGTGCAAGCTCAGCGCCTGCCAGGTCGACTTGCCGGCACAGATCGAGGCGCTGGCCATCGAGCAGGGCGAGTTGCAGACACTGAAGGAACAAACCTTTTCCTATGTCTCGCTGCTGCGCAACCAGAGCCGCAGCGTGCAAGCCTGGCCCAGCATCGAACTGATCCTCAACGACGCGAACGACAAGCCCCTCTTGCGCCGCGTGATCGCGCCGCGCGACTACCTGCCGGCCACTATCGACGTGAGCAAGGGGTTTGCACCGCGCTCGGAACAAACCATCAAACTGTATTTCGCATTAGACCAGCTCACGGCGTCTGGCTACCATATCGCCATCTTCTACCCTTAACAGACACTATCATGACCAAAACATCGCTGATCTGCGGCTCGCTTGCCACCGATACCATCATGCAATTCCCCGGCCGCTTCGGCGAATCGCTGCTGGCCGACCAGTTGCACAAGGTGAACGTCTCCTTCCTCGTGCCCACCATGCGCACGGAGTTCGGCGGCTGCTCGGGCAACATCGCCTACAGCCTGAAAATGCTGGGCGGCGACCCGCGCATCGTCGGCGTCATGGGGCAAGACAGCGCCGCCTACCTGGAACGCCTGCAAAAGCTGGGCATTTCCACCGCCAACATCCTGATCAAGGCCGACAGCTACAACGCGCAGTGCTTCGTCACGGCCGATGCGGACAATAACCAGATCAACGCCTTCCACCCGGGCGCCATGTCGTTTGCACATGAAAACCCGATCGCCAATGCGGGCCCGGCCAAGGTCGCCATCATCTCGCCGGACGGCGACCAGGGCATGCTCAAGCACGCTGCCGACCTGGCCGAGCTGGGCATCCCCTTCATGTTCGACCCGGGCCAGCAGTTGCCACGTTTCAATGGTGAGCAGTTGATCGACTTCATCAACAAGGCCACGTATGTGTCGGCCAACGATTATGAGATGGAAATGTTGATGGAACGCACGGGCTTGACCCTGCCGGACATCGCCAGCCGCCTGGAAGCGCTGATCGTCACGCGTGGCGAGAAGGGATCGGAGATCTATACGGACGGCAAGCGCATCGACATTCCTGTCGTGACCGCCAAGGAAGTGCTGGACCCGACCGGTTGCGGCGACGCCTACCGTGCCGGCTTGCTGTTCGGCATCACCAACGACCTGAGCTGGGAAACCAGCGGCCGCCTGGCCAGCCTGCTGGGCGCCATCAAGATCGCCACCCAGGGTGCGCAAAACCATGTGTTTACGCCGGAGAGCATCGCCGACCAGTTCGAAGCGGCGTTCGGTTACCGCTATTAATATGTAGGTCGGGTTCGCGGGGATGTCGGGTTACGCTACGCTAACCCGACCTACGCCCTCACATCACCATCATCGCAGCACAATAATCATTCCCACCAGCACTTGCGCGATCTGCAACAGGATCAGCGCCACCAGCAGCGACAAGTCCAGACTGCCCACCAGCGGCACCACCTTGCGGATCGGACGCAGCAGCGGCTCGTTCAGGGCCCGCACAAACGGCGCCAGCGGCGCATGCGGATTAACCCAGCTGAAGATGGCTTCGATGATCAGCAAGGCCATGAAACCGTAGAGTATCCATTGCAGGAAGCGTTGCAGCGACTTGAGCAGCACCACTTCGACGGGGGCGCCGGAAATAAACAGCACCGAGCTGGCCAGCAGCACGATCAGGAAGGCGCCGATCAGGCTGGCCCAGTCATACCCGCCCACGCCCGGCACCACGCGGCGCAGGGGGCGCACCAGCCAGTCGGACAATTGAAACGTGAATTGCGCCACCGACGAGGGCGGCCGCACGCGCACCGCCTGCATCCAGAAGCGCAGCAGCAACACGCCGCCCAGCAAGGTGGCAATGGTATCAACGATCAATGTAAGGATAACGATCAGCACGACTAATTCTCCAAAAAAAAACCGCTGTGTGATTGAGTCACACAGCGGCGTGTTGCCTCATCCAGGCACCCGTATCGTTGGAATTACGATGGGCGGGTGCTGGTTGGGAATGGCCAGGCTGCAGCCGGTGCCAACACGGTTTTTGCTACAGGTGCGATAGGTGCCGATGGCTTGGCGACAGGCGCTGCCTTCTTCGGTGCGGCCTTTTTAGGCGCGGCCTTCTTGGCGGCTGGCTTGGCGGCCACGGCGGCTGGTGCCGCTGGAGCTGCTGCCGGCGCTGCTGCTGGTGCGGCTGCCACGACTGGCGCTGCGGCTGGCTTGGCGGCAGGTTTCGCTGCGGCTTTGGCTGCCGGCTTGGCTGCTACCTTGGCGGCTGGCTTGGCTGCAGCTTTTGCTGCTGGCTTCGCTGCTACCTTGGCCGCTGGCTTGGCTGCAGGTTTCGCTGCTGGCTTCGCTGCAACCTTGGCGGCAGGTTTCGCTGCTGCTTTGGCTGCCGGCTTCGCTGCTGGCTTGGCTGCTGGCTTGGCCGCAGCTTTTGCTGCCGGCTTCGCTGCTGCCTTGGCCGCTGGCTTGGCTGCAGCTTTTGCTGCTGGCTTCGCTGCTGCCTTGGCCGCTGGCTTCGCTGCAGCCTTAGTTGCTGCCTTGGCCGCTGGCTTGGCTGCAGCTTTTGCTGCTGGCTTCGCTGCTGCTTTGGCGGCCGGCTTCGCTGCTGCCTTGGCGACGACTTTTTTCGCTGCTGGCTTGGCTGCCGCTTTGGCAGCCGGCTTGGCTGCTGCCTTGGCGGCTGGTTTCGCTACGGCTTTCTTCGCTGCCGGCTTCGCTGCTGCCTTGGCTGCTGGCTTGGCGGCAGCCTTGGCTGCTGGCTTCGCTGCTGCTTTGGCGGCTGGCTTGGCTGCTGCCTTGGCGACGACTTTTTTCGCTGCTGGCTTGGCTGCTGCCTTGGCTGCAGGTTTCGCTGCGGCTTTTTTCACTGCTGGCTTGGCTGCTGCCTTGGCGGCTGGTTTCGCTGCAGCTTTTGCTGCTGGCTTGGCAACGGCTTTTTTCGCCGCTGGCTTGGCCGCTGCCTTGGCGACAGGTTTCGCTGCCACTTTCGCTGCTGGCTTGGCTGCCGGCTTGTCTGCCGGTTTTGCTGCTGCCTTGGCCGCTGGTTTCGCTGCGGCTTTCGCTACTGGCTTGGCAGCCACTTTTGCTGCAGGCTTGGCTGCGGCTTTGGCGGCTGGTTTTGCTGCTGGTTTCGCTGCGGCTTTGGCAGCTGGTTTAGCGGCAACCGTCTTCGCTGCGGCTGCCGGCTTCTTCGCGGCAGGAGCAGCCTTGGCGGCTGGTTTCTTTACTTCTGATTTCTTAGCGGCTGTTGCCATTTGTCTCTCCTTCATCTGAGATGAGAAATTTAAGCTACAAGATTTAAACCCGTCCGACCCACCACAGGGATAGGCCAGGCGAATTATTCATCGGCACAAACGGTCGTTTGCGCTAATGAATTCGGCACCAGCTGAACTGCTGCAACTCCTCACGTTTGCAGCACTTCAGCCATCGTCGGTGCCACCCTGCTTTATCTCGCAGCTGGTGGCAAAGTCTGAATTCGGTCATTCGTTTCGATGCCGTGCGTTTTTTCGCTCCTCGCATCGCGCTCGCCACAACACCGATGCGTCAAATAAAAAACCGCCATGCCTGAAAAAATTCGGGCACGGCGGCAGACGAAAACGGTGTGGTTTTGTGCATATCCGTGTAAATCTGTATCCCTGTTTTGCGAGGTTTTTTCGCTACCGCGCTGGTTAAAAAACCCCGCATTCTAACGCTCGCATTTGCAATCTCATAAAGTACACGAAAACCTTGTCAATGCGCAACCGGCACGACACGTTTTCGCCCCCTTTTTTGCACGATACGCGTGCTATCGCACAATCGCGCGGCAAATGCCGCCGCCAGCGTGTCCGGAAACAATATTTACCGCCTGTCTCGCACGCATTGGCGCCATCAAAAAAATGCGTCGCGGCGCGCGCGATGCGACGAAAAAATGGCCGCATTTTCTTACGCCGCCGCGCCACTGCGCGTCATGAAAACGCAGCGCGGAAAACCGCGGCATGCAATGCCGCGACCTGCCTCCGGGAGGATGGCGTCAGGCTGGGAAAAGCGGGCGAGGCTAGCGCGTGTCACCGGCAGACACGGGCCGGGAAAGCGCCAGCGCCGTATCGATGAAGGCGCGCAGTTTGGGCTGGCTCTGGGTCCGCGCAGGAAAATACAGGAACAATCCGCTCGTCGGCGGCACGTAGTTTTCAAGCACCCGCAGCAAGCTGCCACTTGCCAGGTCAGCTTCGATTTCCACGTCGGGCAGATACGCCATGCCCAGACCCAAGCGGGCGAAATCGGCGATCAGCGTAGTGTCGTTGACGACCAGAGGCGCGCCGGTTTCCACCAGAAATTCTTCGCCATCGCGCACGAAGCGCCAGCGGTGCAAGGCACCGGAAGTGTGAAAGCGGTAGGCCAGCGTGTCGTGGCGCATCAGCTCTTCCGGGATCAGCGGCCGCCCTTTCCGCTCGAAGTAGCCGGGCGCGCCAACCACGGACCAGCGCAAGTCCCCCGTCAGGCGCACCGCCACCATCTCCTGCTCCACGGACTGTCCCAGGCGGATGCCGGCGTCGTAACCGTGCGCCAGCAGATCGACCGCGCCATCGTCGAGCGACAGGTCGATGGTCACGTCGGGATAGCTGCTGCGAAAACGCGGTATCAATGCACGCATGACCAGCGCGCCCAGCGCGCGTGGCACCGTCAGCCGCAGATGGCCGGCGGGCCGGTCGCGAAACATGTTCAGCGCGGCGAAGGCGTCATCGATCTGCCGGGTGGCGCCGGCAAGGCTGGCGTACAGGCCCGCACCGGCTTCGGTGAAGGCGACATTGCGCGTATTGCGCTTGAAGAGCAGCACGCCATGCTGCCGCTCCATCGCCTTGACCGCCTTGCTGACGGCCGTCACCGTCACGCCAAGCTGCAGCGCCGCGGCGCTGAAACTTTTTCGCTCGGCGACCGCGAGAAAGGTACGGATGCCATCGAGAGAGTTGTTTTTCATGGGGGATCATGCGCCAATAATGAACCTGAAGTTCAAAGCCTATCACCCTCGCTGTACTATTTCTCTGCAATTGAACGCCATATGATGGTCGCTCCCTATCTCTCCACCCAAAGGAAGCACCATGTCCATCCCCATGCCGGCCATCGTCGGCGACTACTTTACCGCCGAAAACCATCACGACAGCGACGCCGTGGCGCAGTGCTTCGCCGCCGATGGCGTCGTGCATGACGACGGCCATGCGCACGCGGGCCATGCAGCAATCCAGGCATGGAAAGAAGCCGGCAGCAAGCAGTACGGCGCCGTCATCCATCCCGCCTCGGCCGACACCCAGGGCGCGCGCTGCGTGGTCATCGGCAGCGTCAGTGGCAGCTTCCCCGGCAGCCCGCTGGAGCTGCGCTTTGCCTTCACGCTCGCCAACAACCGCATCCAGACCCTGGAGATCAGCGCATGAATGCCGATTTCAAGGACAAGCGCGTGCTGATCACGGGCGGCACGAAGGGCATGGGCGCGGCGACGCTGAAACTGATGCTCGAGCGCGGCGCGCGCGTGGCCACCACGGCGCGCGCCGCCACGGACAGCTTGCCGGCCGGCGTGCATTTCATCGCGGCCGACCTGCGTACCCGCGCGGGAACCGACACAGTGATCCGGCAAGCGCTGTCCAGCCTGGGAGGGGTCGATATCCTGATCAATAACGTGGGCGGCTCGACGGCTACGGGCGGCGGCGCGCTGGCCCTGGACGACGATGACTGGGAAGACGCGCTCAATGGCAACCTGCTTGCCGCCGTGCGCCTGGACCGCGCCCTGCTGCCGGCGATGGTGGCACGCCGATACGGTGTGATCATCCATATCTCGTCGATCCAGCGCAGCATGCCGCTGTACGATTCGACGCTGGCGTATGCGGCCGCCAAGGCTGCGCTGAGCAACTACAGCAAGGGGCTGTCGAAGGAATTCGGCCCGCAGGGTATCCGCATCAATACGGTCTCGCCGGGCTTTATCGAAACCACGGCGGCCCACGCGATGATACGGCGCTGGGCCGACCACGCCGGCATCGGCGAAGACGCGGCCCGCCAGAAGCTGATGCAGACGCTGGGCGGCATTCCCATCGGCCGCCCGGGCAAGCCGGAAGAAGTGGCCGAACTGGTCGCCTTTCTGGCCTCGGAGCGCGCCGCATCGATCCACGGCGCCGAGTATGTGATCGATGGCGGCACCATCCCGACCGTGTGAGTCCGGCGCAACAAGCTCTCCACATGGCAAAAGGCCCCGCATCTGCGAGGCCTTTGTTACATGACGTGTGACACTATCGGCTGGCTTATTCCCAGTTCAGCGCGCCGCCGGTCTGGTATTCCGTCACGCGCGTCTCGAAGAAGTTGCGTTCCTTCTTCATGTCGATCATCTCGCTCATCCACGGGAACGGGTTTTCTTCCTGGGCGAACAGCGGCTCGATGCCGATCTGCTGCGCGCGGCGGTTGGCGATGAAGCGCAAATAGCCCTTGAACATCGGCGCGTTCAGACCCAGCACGCCGCGCGGCATGGTGTCTTCCGCATACGCGTATTCCAGTTCCACGGCCTTCATGAACAGATCCTTGATCTCTTCGCGGAAGGCGGCCGTCCACAGCTGCGGGTTTTCCATCTTGATCGTGTTGATCAAGTCGATGCCGAAGTTGCAGTGCATCGATTCGTCGCGCAGGATGTACTGGTACTGCTCGGCCGCGCCCATCATCTTGTTCTGGCGGCCCAGCGCCAGGATCTGCGTGAAGCCGACGTAGAAGAACAGGCCTTCCATCAGGCAGGCAAACACGATCAGGGATTTCAGCAGCTTCTGGTCGTTTTCCACCGTGCCGGTGACGAAAGCCGGGTCGGTCAGGGTGTTGATGAACGGGATAAGGAATTCATCCTTGTCGCGGATCGACTTGACTTCGTTGTAGGCGTTGAAGATCTCGCCTTCGTCCAGACCCAGCGATTCGACGATGTACTGGTAGGCGTGCGTGTGGATTGCTTCCTCGAACGCCTGGCGCAGCAGGTACTGGCGGCACTCGGGCGCCGTGATGTGGCGGTAGGTGCCCAGCACGATGTTGTTGGCGGCCAGCGAGTCGGCCGTCACGAAGAAGCCCAGGTTGCGCTTGACCAGGCGGCGCTCGTCGTCCGTCAGGCCGTTCGGGTTCTTCCACAGCTCGATATCGCGCTGCATGTTCACTTCCTGCGGCATCCAGTGGTTGGCGCAGCCGGCCAGGTATTTGTCCCACGCCCACTTGTACTTGAACGGCACCAGCTGGTTGACGTCCGTCTTGCCGTTGATGATGCGCTTGTCGTCGGCATTCACGCGGCGCGCCACTTGTTCGGCGTTCGCTTCGGACGGCTCGGCGCCGGCCGGCAGGTTCAAATCGGTATTTCCCAGTGGCGCTTGCTGCGCCGGACGCGGCACAGCTGCCGACGTGGTTTCATCATCCCAAGACAACGACATATTCTTCTTCCTTTCCATGCCGGCGAGCCGGCGGTCCGCAACAGGCCCGTTGAATCGGACAATGCGGACATTGACAACATTGAATCAGCCCAGAAGTTCTGGGCTGACAACTAAAATCTTACTGGCAGGCTTCGCATTCCTCAAAGCCGTCATCACCGGGACGCAGGTAGCAGGCTTCGCCATCGGCGTCGTCCGCTGCCGCTGCCACGGCTGCCACCGGTGCCACGGCGGCAGCGGCTGCCGCCACGACGGCTGCCTGGGCGCTCTGTGCACTGGCCGACATGCCGCCATCGACTGCCACGGCGTTCAGCGCGCCCGTCTTGGAGGTCGATTTCTCCATGTGGGTAGCGGCGATGGTACGCAGGTAGTAGGTGGTTTTCAGGCCACGCAGCCATGCCAGCTTGTAGGTCTCGTCGAGCTTCTTGCCCGAAGCGCCAGCCATGTAGATGTTCAGCGACTGTGCCTGGTCGATCCACTTCTGGCGACGCGAAGCCGCTTCCACCAGCCAGCTTGGCGACACTTCAAAGGCGGTGGCGTAGATGTCGCGCAAGTCTTGCGGGATGCGGTCGATCTTCACCAGCGAGCCGTCGAAGTATTTCAGGTCCGAGATCATGACTTCATCCCACAGGTCGCGCGCCTTCAGGTCGCGCACCAGGTAGCCGTTGATCTCGGTGAATTCGCCCGACAGGTTCGATTTCACGTACAGGTTCTGGAATGTCGGCTCGATACAGGCCGAGACACCGATGATGTTCGAAATCGTCGCCGTCGGGGCGATCGCCACGCAGTTCGAGTTGCGCATGCCGAACTTGGCGATGCGTTCGCGCACCGGGGTCCAGTCCATGGCCGACGAGGAATCGACTTCCAGGTAGCCGCCGCGCTCTTCGGCCAGCAGTTTGACCGAGTCCTGCGGCAGGATGCCGCGGTCCCACAGCGAACCGGCGTACGACTCATAGCGGCCGCGCTCTTCGGCCAGTTCCGTCGACGCCAGGTAGGCGTAGTAGCAGACGGCTTCCATCGAGGTGTCGGCGAAGCTGACAGCCGCGTCCGAGGCGAACGGCACGCGCATCATGTGCAGGCAGTCCTGGAAGCCCATCACGCCCATGCCGACCGGACGGTGGCGCATGTTCGAATTGCGCGCCTTGTCGACGGCGTAGTAATTGATGTCGATGACGTTGTCGAGCATGCGCATGGCCGTGCGGATGGTCTTGGCCAGCTTGACGTGATCGAGCTTGCCTTCCTTCATGTGCGCCGGCATGTTGACGGAACCGAGGTTGCAGACGGCGATTTCGTCAGGGCCCGTGTTCAGCGTGATTTCCGTGCACAGGTTCGAGCTGTGGACGACGCCGACGTGCGACTGCGGGCTGCGGATGTTGCAAGGATCCTTGAACGTGATCCATGGGTGGCCCGTTTCAAACAGCATCGACAGCATCTTGCGCCACAGGTCCAGCGCCGCGATCTTCTTGAAGACGCGGATTTCGCCGGCGGCGGCCTTGGCTTCGTAGCCCAGGTAAGCCTGCTCAAAAGCTTTGCCGACCTTGTCGTGCAGGTCAGGCGTGTCCGACGGCGAGAACAGGGTCCAATCGCCTTTTTCCATGACGCGCTTCATGAACATGTCGGGAATCCAGTTCGCCGTGTTCATGTCGTGCGTGCGGCGGCGGTCGTCGCCCGTGTTCTTGCGCAGGTCGAGGAATTCCTCGATGTCCATGTGCCAGGTTTCCAGGTAGGCGCAGACGGCGCCCTTACGCTTGCCGCCCTGGTTGACTGCCACGGCCGTGTCGTTGACCACTTTCAGGAACGGCACCACGCCTTGCGACTTGCCGTTGGTGCCCTTGATGTGGGCGCCCAGGGCGCGCACCGGCGTCCAGTCATTACCCAGGCCGCCGGCGAACTTGGCCAGCAGCGCGTTGTCCTTGATGGCGTCATAGATGCCTTCCAGGTCGTCGGAGACGGTGCTCAGGTAGCACGACGACAGCTGCGAGCGCAGGGTGCCCGAGTTGAACAGGGTCGGGGTCGAGCTCATGAAGTCGAACGAGGACAGCAGGCTGTAGAACTCGATGGCGCGCGCTTCGCGGTCCGCTTCGTTCAGCGCCAGGCCCATGGCCACGCGCATGTAGAACGCCTGCGGCATTTCGATGCGCACGTCCTGGATATGCAGGAAGTAGCGGTCGTACAGGGTTTGCAGGCCGATGTAGCCGAATTGCAAGTCGCGGTCGGCAACGATGGCTTTCGCCAGGCGCTCCAGGTCGAAGCTGGCGAGTACCGGGTTCAGCAGCTCGGCGGCGATGCCCTTGGCGATATATTGCGGGAAATACGTCAGGTATTCGGCGGCAGCGGCCGCTTGCGGCACTTCCTTGCCGAACACTTCCTTGCGCACCGTGTGCAGCAGGATGCGGGCCGTGACCTGGCTGTAGGCCGGGTCTTTTTCCATCAGCGCGCGCGCCGCCAGGATGGCCGACTTGTGCAGCTCTTCGACGGGCACGCCGTCGTACAGGTTCTTCACCGTTTCCGCCAGGATGGCATCGGCATCGACGTGCTTTTCCAGGCCGGCGCAGGCGGCGTTGATCAGGTCGCGCACTTCCTGCATGTCCAGCAGGCGGCGCACACCGTTGTCGGTGACATTTAATTGTGGTGCGGAAACTTGCGCGGAAGCGCCTTGCGCTTCCTTCTGCAGGCGGCGCTCTTCCATGTGCTTGGCACGGTACAGCACGTAGGCACGCGCCACGTCGTGCTCGCCCGAACGCATCAGCGACAGTTCCACCTGGTCTTGCACGTCTTCGATATGGAAGGTGCCGCCGCCCGGATGGCGGCGCACCAGCGCGGCGACGACGCCGTCGGTCAGCTGTTCCACCAGTTCGCGGATGCGTGCCGAGGCTGCGCCCTGGCCGCCGTTAACGGCCAAAAACGCCTTGGTCATGGCGATGGCGATCTTCGAAGGCTCAAATGCCACCACCGCGCCGTTGCGGCGGATGATGCGATAGTCGCCCAATGCCGCGCCCGTGCTCGCCACGCTGTTGGCCGCGCCTGGCGCTGGCGATACTGGCGTTGGATGGATGGAAATATCTTGTGGTGATTGCATTGAAGCTCCCGTTGTCAGCTAAAGTCAGCCTGCAGTTTTGCTGCCGCGTGTGTTGTTGAATAGAACGCCCGATGGTCAGGGTTTCTTCAGGTATTTGTTACTAAATAGTAAATTTGTAATGCATAAAACAGGGTCAGAATCCATATCGCCACACCGTACTGCCCGGCTGGCGCGAAACACGATCAAGGGTGATAAACCGCCAGTTCCAGTGCTTTATCAGCAATCCGGGTAGCTTTGACAATAATTCTGAAAACGTCTGTGATGGCACTAGATATAGTCTTTACATCCAACTTCTGCACTAATTGTAGTGCCCATCGAAGGGCGATGCAATAGTTTTCCGGCATCCGTCGGCGTAATTTTTTGTATTTTCATATACGATTTCGGTTGACTTTTCAGGGTATGGATGGAAAGCCCAATCCCCGCGAAGTAAGCGCTAACGCAGGCTGTCCGTGCAGGGTTTCCAGCCAGCATACTTGGTAAAAATGCCAGTCAAAAAACGGCCCCGGATCCGTCTTCCTCCCCGGCGCGATATGCTCGTGGCCGCGCACCTGGGACAGCCCGTAGCGTGCCACCAGCGCCGCCGTCAGCAACGCCAGCACGCGGTATTGCTGCCGCTGAAAGGGCACAAAGTCCGAGCCTTCCATTTCGATACCGATCGAATAGGCATTGCACTGCGGGCGTCCTTCGAACATGGACGCGCCCGCATGCCAGGCACGTTGATCAGTAGAAACATATTGCAACAGCGCGCCATCGCGCCGCACAAAAAAGTGCGCCGACACCTGCAAGCCACGCAGGTCGGCGAAAGAAGGATCGGCATTATAATCTACGCGGCCCGTAAACAAGTCCGACACATGCGGTCCGCCGAAGTGGCCGCCGGGCAAGCTGATGTTATGGATCACCAGCAAGTCGACTTGGGTACCGTCCGGGCGCGCATCGTGGTACGGCGAGTCATAGCGCAGCGCGCCGTCGCACCAGCCGTCTTCATCTATCGTCCATGCGTTCATCAAGTAGGGCTTCCTGTATCGTCAATTTCTGCATGCGGTAACGCAACTGGCGCACGCTCAGGCCCAGCTGGCGCGCCGCCCGCGCGCGGTGATAGCGCGCCTGCACCAGCGCCTGCATGATCATGGCGCGCTCGGCCTGGCGCAAATACACGTCCAGCGGCAGGACCGGGGCCACGCCATATGCCGCCATGTCGGGCAGGCACAGTTGCCGCTCCGGCGCGGCCGGCTGAGCCGGCGCCGCCCGCAACGGCATGCTGCCCGGCCCGGACGGCAAGGCCAGCCCGTCGAGTTCGATCACGCCGCCGTCGGCAAAGGCCAGCGCCCGCTCCAGCACGTTTTCCAGTTCGCGCACATTGCCGGGAAACGCATATGCGGCCAGGGCCGCCAGCACGGGCGGCGCCAGGCTCACGGTCCGGCGTGGCGACAGGCGCGCGAGGATCACCTCACATAATACCTGCAGATCGCCGCGCCGCTCGCGCAGCGGCGGCAGCGCCAGCTCGATCACATTGAGCCGGTAAAACAGATCCTGGCGGAACGTGCCGGCCGCCACGCCGCGCGCCAGGCCATGCTGGCTGGCGCACAGGATGCGCACGTCGACGGCCTCGTCGGTACTGCCGCCCAGCTTGCGCACGCGGCGCTCCTGCAGCACGCGCAGCAGTTTTACCTGCATGGCCAGCGGCAGGTCGTCGACTTCGTCGAGCAGCAGGCTGCCGCCATGGGCCGCCTGGAACAAGCCCTGGCGCTCGTGCAGCGCGCCCGTATAGGCGCCGGGGCGGCAGCCGAAGAATTCCGCCTCCATCAGCGCGTCGGGAATGGCGCCGCAGTTGACGGCGATAAACGGAAAGCCGGCGCGCGCGCCCTGCGCATGGATGGCGCGCGCCGCCAGTTCCTTGCCCGTGCCCGATTCGCCGCGGATGGCCACCGGCGCGCCGCAACGGGCGATGCGGCTTATCTGCGCGCGCAGCGCCTGCATGGGCAGCGAATTACCGCTCAGTTGCGGCGCCGGCGCCATGCCGGCGGCGGTCACGGTCTGCGGGCTGGTGCGGGAACTGGACATGGGAGCGCGCCTTTCTGCAATGGCGGTGGCGAACCGCCTGCTGCAGATGCTACGCCGGACGGATGCCGGAGGTCGTTACGATACGGATGAGCAACGCGCGCGAAGCTGCGGGCCTGCCCTTACACGGTGGCGTGCGCGTGGCTGCAGTAATCGTGGCCCTTGGCCTGCACGTTTTCCGAAGCCGGGTAGTACACGCCGCAGTGGGCGCAGCACAGCATCAGCTCGGCATCGGGCAATTCCTGCGGCCGGCCCGGCGGCACAAACGGATTCGGCTGCTGCTGTGCGCGGGCGCGCTGCTGCATGCCCCGGATCTTGCTGCGGATAGCAAACAGCACCAGGAACACCAGCGCCAGCCAGAATAAAACACGTGTCATGCGAATCCTCGGTGTAAAACCACTTCCAGTACAAAACGGCTGCCGACATAGGCCAGCAGCAAGGTGGCGAAACCGGCCAGGGTGAAGCTCAGGGCCGTCTTGCCGCGCCAGCCGCGAAAGCGGCGCCCTGCCAGCAGGGCGGCAAACAATAGCCACGACAGCATGGTAAACACGGATTTGTGATCCCAGTTGAGCGCCTTGCCAAATAACTGCTCGGAAAACACGATGCCCGACAGCACGGTCAGGCTGAGCAAAATAAAGCCGAGGCCGATCATGCGGAACAGCAGCTTTTCCATCGTCAGCAAGGCTGGCAGCTGGTCCAGCGCGCTGCCGATGAAGCCGCGGCTTTCGCTGCGCGTATGCAGCCGCGATTCCTGCAGCGCCATCAGCACGGCGTGAAAGGCGGCGATCGTCAAGGTGCTGTACGCGAGCACGGCCACGGCGATATGCCAGCCGAAGACGGCCGACTTGCCTTCCATGCTGACCTGGCTGCCGGGAAAGGCCCAGGCCAGGCCGATGGCGATGACGGCGCTGGGCATGACCATGCGGCGCAGTCCGTCCAGGCTGAAATTACGGTTCTCTATCCAGTAGGCGCCCACCGAGACCCACAGCGCGGCCGACAGCATGGCGGAAAAACCGAAGCGCAAGGTGCCAGGCGCCATCAGGTCGAACCACAGGGTGGCGGCGTGCGCCAGCCAGGCAACGCCGGTCAGGCCGGCAATGAGCCGGGCACGGGACGAGGGAAGCACCGCGCACGCCGCGTACAACAGGGCGGCGATGAAAAAGAAATATATCTGCATAGTTTAAGTTTACACCATAGCCGGCAAGCGCGATTCAAGCGACAGTATGGGCTGTAGGCAATTGGCGCCAGCCGATACCGCAAGCCTGCCATGATATCGCGCCTCGGGCGCGACGGGGTGGCGCACCCTCAAGATTTCGGCAATCTTTCCTTCCATGTACGGTCGCCGCGTCGCGGCCACGTTGCCATCTGGATGAGCCAGCCCTATAATTATGTCCATAGAGCAACAATCTTTCACTTTTCGCCACCTGCCCCCATCGCCATGTTTTCTTTCAAAAAAATTTCCTGGACCTGCCTCCTGCTGGCCGCCTGCACTATATTAAGCGGCTGCATGAAAGATGCGCCGTCCCAATCCACCTACGAAGAGTATTTCCGTACCTCGATCCAGGGCTATGACTTGTACAAGGATTACTTCGACATCGCGAAGCTGGAAAAGCTCAATGGCTGGAAAGAGAACGAGCAATATGAAATCAAAGGCTCGGCCGTGCTGCGCGCCAGGGTGGGCTACCTGGAATTGCTGGCCGACGTGGCCGACAAGCTCGAGGCGCAGGCAAAGACGGACGGCTCCGTGGGCATGACCATGGGCCTGGGCCTGATGGCGCGCGGCATGGGCGGCGAAAACAAGGTGTTCCGCGAATTCTGGACGCAGCAACAGGAAAAGAAGGCGATTCCCGCGCCGCTGCTGGCGCGCCAGGCGGCGATGACGCCCGAGCGTTTCGAGAACCTGCTGCAATGGTCGGACCAGCTCGTGCAAGACAATTACGGCGCCATCATCAGCCGCCAGCTCAAGAAAGGCGATGAGCTGACCCGCATCTACACCTTGAGCTTCCGGCAGACGGAAAAAGGCTGGATGGGTTTTAACGCCCGCTAAGGCCACGCCTCCACAAAAAAACCTCCGCGCCATCGCTGGCACGGAGGTTTTTTTAATGGTTGCTTGATTTACTTCACGTTCAGGCTCTTTTTCGCCTGCTCCAGCAAGTCCGTCTTGACCCAGTCCTTGGCCACGGGCGGTTTCGTCATGCGGCCCACGCCCGTTTTCACCATCACGTCCGTGGTGACCTGGATATGTTCGGGCGAGATGTCGTACGAATACGGCGAATTGCTGATCGCGTCATCGAAGTCATCCTTCGTGATCTGGCCGCGGAACACGACTTCACGCACATACTTTTCCGCCGTCGCCTTGTTGTCGATAAAGGTTTTCGTCGCTTCGACGAAGCAGCGCATGAATTTTTCCGCCACGGGACGGCGTTCCTTGTAGAACTTTTCCGTCATCACCATGGTCCGCACGGGCTCGCCGATCGGCGTATCGTACGGTTTCAGGATTTCCACGCCAAAACCCTTGTTGATCGCCTGCGACGATTGCGGCTCCGACTGCATCATGGCATCGATATTCTTGCCCATCAGCGCCTGGTTCAAGTCGGCGTAGGCCAGGAATACCAGCTGCACATCCTTGCCCTTGGTTTCGGAATACGTCAGGCCCGCCTGCGACAGCTCGGCCAGCAGCAGCACTTCCTGGATGCCGCCGCGCGTCACGCCCACGCGCTTGCCCTTGAGTTCCTTGACGCTGGCGATCTTTTGCCCCGCGCCCGCCACCAGGCGCGCGCCGCCCTTGGCAAAGCCGGCCACCACATAGATGGGTGCGCCGCCGGCGCGGCCGGAAATGGCCGCTTCGGACGCCGTCGCGCCCACGTCCAGCTCGCCCGCGATAATCGCCTGCATCACGTCGAGGCCCTTGGCGAAGATATGCTCTTCGACCTTGATGCCGCACTTGGGCGCGATTTCCTTGATGTACGACACGGCGCCGTAATGGGCGAATTTCAAGTTCCCCAGGCGCACGACTTCCTGCGCCTGCGCCTGCACGGCGCCCATGCCGAACGCCAGCATGAGGGCGGCGGCGATACCGGTCTTCAAGGTTGATTTTTTCTGCATCGGGTTCTCCTGTGGTGGTGGGTATGTGCCCGCAAGGGCATAAAACACGAAACACTGCTTTTTATTATGAGGAGATAGTACCGTGTGTTGAGTCAGGAGCAATCTTTTTTATGGAAAGCCTGCCTTGGCGCTGTTGCGGCAGCGCAAAGACAGGCGAATACGGGAGCAGCAAGCCCGGCTGCGTGAAGCGTTACTGTCCCGCCAGCGCCACCACCGGATCGAGTCCCGACGCCTTGCGCGCCGGCATGAAGCCGAACACCAGCCCCGTCACCACGGCGCAGGCAAACGCGCCGGCGATGGCGCTGAGCGAAAAGATCACGGGCACGTCCCAGACCAGCAGCAGGCCGGCCACCGTCACGCCGACCACGATGCCAGCCACGCCGCCCACCACCGACACCAGCACGGCTTCGGTGAGGAACTGGCGCAGGATGTCGCGCCGGCGCGCGCCCGTCGCCATGCGGATGCCGATTTCCCGCGTGCGCTCGCGCACCGTCATCAGCATCACGTTCATGACGCCGATGCCGCCCACCACCAGCGAGACGGCGGCGATCAGGCTGAGCATCATGGTCATGTTGTCCTGCGTCTTGGCTTCGGCGGCGATCGACGCGGCCGCATTGCTGATGCCGTAGTCGCGGATGCGGTGGCGCTCGAACATGGTGGCGTCGACCGCCGCCTCCACCTCCGTCACGCGCTTGACGTCGTCCACCGCCATCACCGTGTAGGTCGGCTCGCGCTGGCCGAAGACGCGGATGCCGGCCGTGGAAAACGGCAGCAGCAGCACGTCGTCCTCATCCTTCTCGCCCGTCAGCGCGCCCTTCGCGCTCATCACGCCGATCACCTGGAACGGCACGTTGCCGATCAGGATGCTCTGTCCCACGGGGTTGGCCACGTCGGGCATCAGCTTTTCGGCCAGGTGCGCGCCCAGCACGGCCACGGTGGCCATCTCGCGCTCGTCCTCCTCGGTAAAGAAGCCGCCCTTGGCCACGGGCCAGGTCTGGATCTGCGGCAGGGCCGGCCCCGTGCCGCGCACATAGGTCTGCACGTCGAGGTTGCCGTGGCGTATCACCTTGTTGCCCGTGACATTCGGCAGCACGTGGGAAATGCCCGGCACGTCCTTGAGCGCGTCGAGGTCGGCCAGGGTGATGCTGCGCCCGGGGATGCGCGAGCTTTCGCCGCGCGAGGCCATGTACAGCAGGTTCGAGCCGAACGCGCCCAGTTGCGCCATCACCTGCTGGCGCGTGCCCAGGCCGATGGCCAGCATGACGATCACGGAAGCGACGCCGATGACGATGCCCAGCAGGGTCAAGCCCGTGCGGAAGCGGTTGATCCACAGCACGCGCCAGGCGGCGCGCGCCGCATCGAGCAATTCCGTGCCCAGCGACGCGCCCGTGTCGTGGGCGGCGCGCGACATGTCCAGCGGCGGCAGGGCCGCCGACGTGGCGGGAATGGCGATGGCGCCCGAGTCCGCGACGATTGCGCCGTCGCTGATTTCGATCACGCGGCGCGCCTGGGCCGCCACCTTGCGGTCATGCGTGATCAGGATGATGGTGTGGCCCGCGTCGGCCAGTTCGCCCAGCAGGGCCATGACTTCGGCACCGCTGCTGCTATCTAACGCCCCCGTCGGTTCATCGGCGAGGATGATGCGCCCGCCATTCATCAGGGCGCGCGCGATCGACACGCGCTGCTGCTGCCCGCCCGACAATTGATTCGGCCGGTGGTCGAGCCGCTCGCCCAGGCCCAGGCGCTTGAGCAGCGCTTCCGAGCGGGCGTGGCGGGCCGCGGCCGGCATGCCCGCGTACAGGGCCGGCACTTCCACGTTTTCGCGCGCCGATTCGGTGGCGATCAGGTGATAGCCCTGGAAGACGAAGCCGAACGCTTCGCGCCGCAGCCACGCCAGTTCATCGGGATTCAGGCTGGCCACGTCCTGGCCGGCGAAGCGGTAGCTGCCGTCGCTGGGCCTGTCGAGACAGCCGAGCAAGTGCATCAGGGTCGACTTGCCGGAACCGGACGCACCGACGATGGCGACGAATTCGCCGGCGCCGATAGCCAAGGTCAGGCCGCGCAGCACTTCCACGGCCGGCGCGCCATCGTGGCCGCCGTAGCGCTTGCGGATGCCGGCAAGCTCGATCAGTGGCACCGGCTGGCCCCCTTCTCCGCTTTGTCCCAGAGAGGCGGCCTCGCTCATCGCGCTCACAGCTGGAACCTGCTGCTGCCGCTGCCGGCCGGCTGTTCGCCCGTGACCAGCAATTCGCCTTCGCGCAATCCTTGCAGCACTTCCGCGCTGAGGCGGTTGCGCACGCCCACGGTGACGGTGCGCGTATCGACCTTGCCGTCCGCATCCATCACGCGGGCCGTGAACTGCCCCGGCTTGGCGCCTTCTTCCGTCGATGGTTTCAGGGCCGGCAAGGGCACGGCCAGCACATTGTTCGCCGCGGCCGTGACAAACACCACTTGCGCCGTCATCTGCGGCATCAATTCGCCATCGGCGTTATCGACGTCGAACAGCACGGTATACAAGATCACCTTGCTGGTCGACGGCGCCAGGGCCGTGCCGGCGGCGGAACCACCGGGCACCGGCGGCGCGGGCAGCACTTGCCGCACCTTGCCGCTCCAGCGCCGCTGGTCGCCGCCCAGGGTGGTGAAGTAGACGGGCATGTCCGGGCGCACGCGGCGCACGTCCGCTTCCGACACTTCCGTCCATACCGTCATGGCCGACAAATCGGCGATGCGCAGGATGTTCGGCGTCTGGTAGGTGGCGTTCAGGGTTTGCCCCTCTTTCGCGTCCAGGCCCACCACCTTGCCGGCCATCGGTGCGTAGATGCGCGTATAGCCGAGGCGCGCCTCGTCCGCCTTCAGGCTGGCCTGGGTCTGGTCTATCTGCGCCTTCAAGTGATCGATCTTGGCACCGGCCGAGGCCAGGGTGGCTTCGGCCGTTTCCAGGTCGGCCAAGGGCGTCGAGTCGAACTTGGCCATCTGCTTCTGGCGCACGTGCTGCTGGCCCGCCAGGTGGTGCTGCGCCTGCTGGTCGGCCAGCTGCGCGCGCAAGCCCGCCAGCGCGGCGCGGCCCGCGTCGACCGTGGCCTGCTGCACGCTGGGGTCGATCTCGGCCAGCAACTGGCCTTTTTCCACGGCGCTGCCCGGCTGCACGTGCAAACGCGTGATCTGGCCCGACACTTGCGCGCCCACGTCGACATAGGTTTGCGGCTGCAGGGTGCCGATGGCCGTGACGCTGGCCTCGATGTTGCCGCGCTTGACGGGCGCCGTGTCGAACACGGTTTTCGGGCCGCGCGTGGCCCACAGGGCAGCGGCGCCGAACAGCGCCAGCAAGACCACGCCGCCGAGGATGCGGGCGCGGCGCGAAGGCAGGCGGGCCGCCATCAGGCAGCCGCCTTGCGCTTGCAGTTACAGTAAAACGGTGTCGCCAAACGTGAAAAATACATCGGTCTATCCTTGAAAATAGCGGTAAACATCACCGCAGGAACGTCACAAGACCTGCCAGCGCGGCGACGGCTGCCAGCAGGGAACTACGCAACAGCAAGCGGGGCGCATACGGCAGCAACAGGGCCACCAGCAGCGCGCCGGCCGAAATGAAACCCAGCCAGGCGACCACGCCGACGGTGGCGCTCCAGCCGGCCACGCAAGGCCAGATGGCCAGCGCCAGCAGGACGGCACCCGCCAGTTGCAGCGCGCGCCGCACGTTCGGCGCCGCGTCCTTGCCCCAGACCTGGCCATGGTGGCGGTCCATCGCCAAGGAGAGGCTGGCCATGCCCGCATACGACAGGCCCAGCGCGCACAGGATGGTATTGATCATGACTGTCCTTCCGTCGTGACGTGCAGGCTGGCCGATGGTGCGTCCTTGCTGGCCGTCTTTTTGAGCGGTTTTTCCTTGCGCTGGTGGACTTTCCACGCGCCCCAGGCGGCCAGCAGGCCGAAGGCCATGCTGGCCAGTTCCACGCCCGCGCTTTCCCAGTCGCCGCGCGCGATTTGCGCCGCCAGGTTGTCGCCCGTGCTCAGGACATTGAGCACCGGCAGCAGCAGGCACAGGGCGGCCAGCAAGCCCAATTGCTCGATCCACGCGCGCTTTTCCGCGCGCAGGCAGGCGTGCACCAGCATCAGGAACCACACGCCGAAGAAGGCGCGCACTTCCCAGCCGGCGCGGTGCTCGAGGCCGACGGGGATCAGACGGTTCGCCCACAGGAAGCCCGCGCAGGCGATGGACAGGCCGGCAATCGCCGCCACGTTCAGGCAGGCGATGACGCGGTACACGCGCTGCGTATAGGCGCCGAACTCGCCGCCCGACTTCTGGCGCCGCTTGACCATGAACATGATCGCGCCCGTGCCCATCATGGCCGTGCCGGCCAGGCCGCAAAAGAAGTACAGCCAGCGCATGGGCGTGCCGCCGAAATCCGCCATGTGCAGATTCGACATGACGGAGCGCGTCAGGCCCGCGCCGCCCGTGTCGGACGCGCCGGGCAGGCGCAAGGCGGTCTGCTCGCCCGTGGCCAGCGCATAGCAAGCCCTGCCCGTGTTGGCGCTGATGCGTTCCATCTTGTCCGTCTCTTCATTCCAGCCATACATGCATACGCGCATGGAGGCATCGTTCGGATTGTCCAGCACCACGGCGCGGATTTCCTGGCCGATGGCCTGTTCGGCGCGCTGCGCGAACGATTCCAGCGCGGGAATGGCCAGCTGCTGGCCCGTCTTCACGGGTTTCCCCACATCGTTCCAGTCGGCCAGGAAGGCCTTCTTGGGATGGTCCATGCCGTATTGCGCCGCCACGGGGGCCGGCACATAGTCATCGCTGAAGAATGCCAGGCCCGTATAGGCGATCATGAACTGGAACGGCAAGGTCAGCACGGCCACCGCGTTGTGCGCGTCGAGCCACGAACGCTGGCCCTTGGCCGGGCGGAAGGTGAAGAAATCCTTGAAGATGCGCTTGTGCGTGATGACGCCGCTCACCAGCGCCACCAGCATGATCATGGTGGTGATGCCAACGATCCAGACGCCGATGCGCCCCGCGTGCAGCTCGTAGTGGAAATCGACGAAATGGTGGCCGCCGATGGTTTCCCGCTCCGTTGCCTCGCGCGCATGCTCAATGACGGCGCCCGTCAGCGGATCGAGATCCGCCGATCCATAGCCGCCGCTGGGCTGGAACCAGTAGGCGGACAGGCCGTGGCCGGGACGCTGCACGGGCCAGATTTCCCACATGTCCGCCTGCGGGTGCTCCTTCGCCATGAAGTCGAGCGCCAGCTCCAGGCGGTGGCCACGGTCCGTGACCTTCGGCAGCGGCGGATCGTTCGCATGCGCCGCCTCGGCCAAAGCGTGTTCAGGCGTCATCCAGTGGCCGATCGGGTCGTCGAAGACGGCCAGGGTGCCCGTCAGGAAGATGGCGAACAGCAGCCAGGAAATCCACAGGCCGCTCCACGTATGCAGCCAGGCCATGGCCTGGCGCAAGCCGCCCTGCTGCGGCGTTTTCACCACTTTGTCTACCTTGACGGCGTTCATGCGGCACCCCGCGACAGCAGCAGGCCGATGCCGCCGCACAGGATCGCTGGCAGCAGCATGCCGAGCCAGGCGCGGCGCAGGTCCTGCACGGCAAAGACCCAGATCACGGCGCAGGTGTAGACGACAAAGGCGCTCAGGGTCGCCGTCAGCACGGCTTCGGCGCGCGACAGCGGCAGCACGGCCGCCAGCAGCACGGCCACGCCGGACGTGAGCGCATAGCCGCCAAAGACGGCGGCAAGCACGCGCGAGAACAACATCATGTTAGCCGACTTCATCATCGCGGCGCTCCCTGTGGCATACGCCGGCTCACGCCATTACTGGCGTGGGCCAGATTCAACTGCACATCCATAAGCCATGCATCCTTCATCAAGATAGGTCATTCAAAAGTGATTGTTTACAGTTTGTAGTTCAATGTCAGCATCAGGTTGCGCGGCGCCCCGACCAGGTTGCCGAAGACGTCGGAGTAGATGCTCTGGTAATAGTGCTTGTCCAGCGCATTGTTGACGTTCAGGCGCAGCTCGGCGCGGCTGTCGATCTGCCAGGCCGCGTTCAGGCCCACGATCGCGTAGCGGCCCTGGCGCAGATGGTAGGTGCCGTCGCTCGACTCGGTCGCGCCCTGCCCGTACACCGACGCGCCGACGCGCCAGCCCTGCGCCGCGCCGGACAGGCGGTAGCTGGTGGCCAGCTTGAGCTGCTGGCGCGGATAGCGGCTATTGAAATCCTTGCCGATATTGGCCGGATCGCTGTCGCGCGTAAATTTCGCCTTCACATAGGTAAAACCGGCCGAGAGCTGCCAGTCCGGCGTCAGCGCGCCCGCCACGTCCAGCTCCACGCCTTCGCTGCGCACTTCGCCCGACGCGCGCTGGCAATAGCCCCAGGTGCTGCCGGGGCAGGGATTCGGGCCGGCCAGGTCGTCCACGCCGCGGTTCTGCTGGCGGATCTGGAACACGGCCGCGCTGGCATTGAGGGCGCCGCCGAAGTATTCGCCCTTCACGCCCGCTTCATAGTTCGTGCCGCTGATCGGCTTCAATGGCTGCGCATTGGCATCGGTGGACGCCTGCGGCTGGAAGATCTCGGTCCAGCTGGCGTACACGGAATGCTGCTTGTCGAGGTCATACACGACACCGGCGTACGGCGTGAATTCGCGCGCCACCGAGTAGCCGGCATCGTCCTTGTACCAGCTCACGCGCCCGCCCAGCACCAGCGACAGCGGGTCGGCCAGGCGCAGGCGCGTGCCCGCATAGACGCCGCTTTGCTCGGTGATGCTGGCCGTGCGCCACTGCGCGTAATTGATGACGGGGCGCGTCACGCTGCCCGCATCCCAGTGGAACGGGTCGACCACGGGCGCGGCCGCGCCCCAGCTGTACGGGGCCCAGCCGCCATAGCTGTTTTTCGACGAACGGCGGTGGCTGGCGCCGACGGTCAGCTCGTGCTCGCGGCCGAACAGGCTGTAGCTGCCGCTCGCATACGCGTCGTAGCTGGTATTGGCCAGTTCGGCGCGGTAGCTTTGCGAATTGAAGCGCAGGGTGTCGCCGCGGCGGTTGATGCCGGAAAACGTCGTGTCGATCTCGGGCGTCTTGCGCGTGGCAGACAGCTTGGCCTTCCAGCCGTTGCCGAAACGGTGTTCCAGTTCGGCGAAGATGGTTTTGTCGGTCTGGCGCCAGCCGTCGAAGTCGCTGCCCAGGTAAGTGGAACGGGGCAAATTCAAAAAGCGGCCGTCGGCAGCCGTCACCACGCCCGTCGTCACGCCGTCGTTATCGGTCTTGCGGTAGTGGGCGCCCACGGTCAACGTCGTATCGGGACGCAGGTCGGCCTCGATGACGCCGTACAACTGGTGATTGCGGCCATGCAGCACGTCGACAAAATCCTTCTTGTCCTGCACCGTGACGACGATGCGCCCGCGCAGGGTCTTTGCTTCGTTGAGCGCGTTGGCCGCGTCGGCTTCCAGGCGGTAGTTGCTCCAGCTGCCCACGCTGGCCGAGAACGACGCCTGCGGCGTGGCTGTCGGGCGCTTGCGCACCAGGTTGATGGCCGCGCTGGGCGTGCCGCTGCCCGTGGTCAGGCCTGTGGCGCCGCGCACCACCTCGATGCGGTCGTAGATGGCCAGGTCGTCATTGTCGCCATTGAAAGTGCCGTTCGCGCCGAGGCTGGTGGGCAAGCCGTCGAGCAGGATGTTATCGACTGGAAAGCCACGTGCGCTGAAACTGCCCGAATCGCCCGTAAAGTTACCCTTTTGCATGACGAGACCCGTGATCGACTGCACGGCGTCGTCCAGGGTCGTGATGCCCAGGTCGTCGATCTGCTGGCGCGTCAGCACGCTGACCGACTGCGGCGTTTCGCGCAACGACAGGTTCAGCTTGGTTGCCGTATTGCTCACGCCCGTCGTATAGGAGCCGCTGCCTTCCGTCGTCGCATCGCGCCCCGCCGTGACGGACACGCCAAGCATGGTTTGCTCAGGGACGGGAACGGCAGGCGGGGCCTGCTGCGCCAGCGCCGGCAAGCTGGCGGCCAGGCACAGGGCCGCGGCGGCTTGCGCCAGCGGACGCAATGCGCAGTGAGGTGATGACAAATTGACAAAATTGAAAGCGTACGACATAAAAGTTCCTGATAGTGGCGTCATCAGACGGTAGAAAACAGGCGCCCTACTCTGTAGGTGCCGCGAAAACGAAAAACGGGCAGCCGGATGGCTAAATATTTCTGCGCAACGTGCTACGGCGCCGGTTCGACGCTGACCCAATAGCGCGTGCGGCTGCGTACCTGCACCGGCAGCGAGTTGGGCAGCATGTTCAGAATGCGCTCGGTGTCGGCCAGCGGGAACACGCCCGACAGGCGCAGCTGCGCCACTGCCGGCGCGCAGTCGATCACGCCGGGGCGGTAGCGGGCCAGGTCGGCCAGGAAATCGCCCAGGGTCACGTCGTCGACGATCAGCTGCCCGCGCGACCAGGCATCCGCATACGCAGCGATGGCGTGCGGCGCGTCCGGCGCGTGGCGGCAAAAGGCCACGCCGCGCCCGGCCGCCAGCAGCATTGGCGCGCCAGCACCGTCGCGGGGACGGATTTCAACGGCGCTTTCGAACACGTCCACCGTGCTGTAGCCATCCTGCTGGCGCACGGCAAAGCGCGTGCCCAGCGCGCGCACCAGGCCTTCGCGCGTGGCCACCACCAAAGGCGCGGCGCTGCCGGCACCGTGGCCGCTGGCCACGAGGACCTCGCCGGCCAGCAGCTCGATCAGGCGGCGGCTGGCGTCGAAACGCACGTTGACGGCCGATCCCGTATTCAGATTGAGCACGCTGCCATCGTCCAGCGCCACCTCGCGCCGCTCGCCCGTGGCCGTGCGGTAGTCGGCACGCAGGGCGCGCACGCCGTCCCAGGCGCCCGTCTGCGCGGCCAGCATGCCGCCGCCGGCCGCCACGCCCAGCCACGCCAGCACCTGGCGCCGCTTGCCGTTGACGGCCTTGCGCTGGGTGCCGGCCAGCGCCTGCGCGGCCGCGCCGCGGTGCAAGCCGTTGAAGCGCCGCGATACCGCTTCGATATGCCGCCAGGCCCGTTCATGTTCCGGGTCGGCTGCGCGCCAGCGCTGCCAGGCGGCGTGCTGCGCTTCGCTGGCCTCGCTAGACATCAGCACGGTCAGCCACTCGGCCGCCTGCTGCTGCACGTCCTCGCGGATGGCTGGCGGTGCCGCCGGTTCTGCCGCCGTGCTCATGCCGGCAGCGAGAAAAACACCTGGCGGTTGGCGCGCGTCAGGTATTGCTTGACCGAGCTGGCCGACACGTTCAGGCGCGCGGCGATCTCGGCATAGCTGAGGCCTTCGAGCTGCGCCAGCAAGAACGCCGTGCGCACGGGCGCGGGCAAGCCGCCGAGGGCCGTGTCGATTTCCTGCAAGGCTTCCAGCGCCTGCAGCCGCGCTTCGGGCGCGGGCGCTACCTCGGGCGGCAGGCAGGCCAGCGCCTCCAGATACGCGTCTTCCAGGACTTGGCGGCGGTAGCGGTGCGCCACCAGGCGGCGCGCGACGGTGGCGAGAAAAGGCCGCGCTTCGCGGATCTGCGGCGCGGAAGCGGCCGTCAGCACGCTGATGAAGGTGTCTTGCGCCAGATCCGCCGCGTCGCCCGCATTGCCCAGCTTATGCCGCAGCCAGCCCTGCAGCCAGCCATGATGGCTGCTGTAGAGCGCGTGCAGGTCTTGTTGCTGGGCAAAATCGGCGGCCGACATGGCATCCCTTTCCGCTCAGGCGTGCGCTGCCCGAGAATGTAAATAAGAATTATTCGCATTCTAACCGCGCAATGCCTTTGATGCAATCGCGGCATTGACAGAAATACCAACTAATTCAAAAGCCGGCCAACCGCCAGGCGCTGCAGCGCAGGACCGCCAGCCAACCGCGATAAGGTAAAATGACGGCCATCGTCCGGCTTTCGCCGCCCACTCCCAAGCTTTTCATTGCAGGTTCATCATGCTAGATAATCTCACCCAACGGCTTGCCAAAGTCGTCAAGACCATGCGCGGCGAGGCGCGCCTGACCGAAGCGAACACCGCCGACATGCTGCGCGAAGTGCGCCTGGCGCTGCTCGAAGCCGACGTCGCCCTGCCCGCCGTGCGCGAATTCATCGCCAAAGTCAAAGAAAAAGCCATGGGCGAGGATGTCATTTCCTCGCTGACGCCAGGCCAGGCCCTCGTTGGCGTGGTGCAGCGCGAGCTGGCCGCCCTGATGGGCGCCGACCTGGGACCGGAAGCGTCGCAGATCAGCTTTGCGCAGCAGCCGCCCGCCATCATCCTGATGGCCGGTCTGCAGGGTGTGGGTAAAACCACCACCGTCGGCAAGCTGGCGAAGTACCTGAAGGAAGAAAAGAAGAAGAAAGTGCTGACCGTCTCGGCCGACGTGTACCGTCCCGCCGCGATCGCCCAGCTGCAATCGGTCACCGCCCAGGTAGGCGCCGACTTCTTCCCGTCCACCAGCACGGACAAGCCGGTCGATATCGCCCTGGCCGCGCTGGACTGGGCGAAAAAGCACTACCACGACGTGCTGATCATCGATACGGCGGGCCGTCTCGGTATCGACGAAGAGATGATGCGCGAAATCGCCGCCGTCCACGGCGCCGTGAAACCGATCGAAACCCTGTTCGTCGTCGACGCCATGCTGGGCCAGGACGCCATCAACACGGCCAAGGCCTTCAACGATGCGCTGCCGCTGACCGGTATCGTGCTGACCAAGCTCGATGGCGATGCGCGCGGCGGTGCGGCCCTGTCCGTGCGCCACATCACGGGCAAACCGATCAAGTTTGCCGGTGTCTCGGAAAAACTCGACGGCCTGGAAGCGTTCGATCCGACCCGCATGGCCAACCGCATCCTCGGCATGGGCGACATCCTCGCCCTGGTGGAAGAGGCACGCAAGGGCGTCGACAGCAAGGCGGCGGCCGACCTGGCGCAAAAGATCAAGGTCGGCGGCAAGTTCGACATGAACGACTTCAAGGCGCAACTGGGCCAGATGAAGAAAATGGGCGGCATGGCCAACCTGATGGACAAGCTGCCGGCCCAGTTCCAGCAGGCCGCAGGCGGCAAGAACATGGATCAGGCCGATAAACAGGTGCGCCGCATGTGCGGCATCATCGATTCGATGACGCCGCAGGAACGCGCCAAGCCTGAACTGATCAAGGCCACGCGCAAGCGCCGCATCGCCGCCGGCGCCGGCGTGCAGGTGCAGGAAGTGAACCGCATGCTGACGCAATTCGAGCAGATGCAGACGATGATGAAGAAATTGTCGGGCGGCGGCATGATGAAGATGATGCGTAGCATGAAGGGCATGATGCCTGGGATGAGGTAAGGCGTCACGATCCCCGCTCGCGGGGAGCGTGACGGCATTCATTAGGCCGTGTATCCAAACTCGACAGATCAAAAAACACCGTTCTAAATAATGCCGGAATGCATTTTCATGTGTCCGGCATCACTCTTCCCTCCCTCCGCAGCGCCCCTCCCCGCATAGCCAGCAACCATGCCATTTACGGGTAAAAACGCCGTTCTGCGCTCCCAAGCGGTGCGCCCGGGCGACAGGCACGGCATTTCCCTGCTTTTTCCTCGTGAAAACGTGAAAAACACTTGCATACAAGGTAAATCCACACCAATATTAGCCGTGCGATTAATTGCGCAATTTCCCATGTGTTTGTTAAGGAGGCTCGAAGATGGCAACAGCCAAAAAAACCCCAGTAGCAGCGCCAGCCAAAGCAGCAGCAGCAGCCAAGCCTGCAGCCGCCAAGAAAGCAGCACCCGCAGCCAAGGCAGCAGCTAAACCAGCAGCGGCGAAGAAAGCGGCAGCACCGGCAACACCACGCAAGCCAAACGCAGCATTCATGAAAGCAATGACGCCATCGAAAGAGCTGGCCGCCGTTGTTGGCGCAGCACCACTGCCGCGCACGGAAGTGACCAAAAAGGTATGGGATTACATCAAAAAACTCGATCTGCAAGATCCGGCCAACCGCCGCATGATCAATGCGGACGACAAGCTGAAAGCCGTTTTCGGCGGCAAAGCCCAAGTCTCCATGTTTGAAATGACGAAACTGATCTCCGATCATTTGAAATAATCAGATACGCACAGGGCGTCCGCGCCGTGTGAGTGCCCCGCCGCATTACTGCGAGCGGGGCATTTTTTTTTGCTGCGGGCGTCAACCATGTTGTCGGATTACGGTCTTTCAGACCTAATCCGACCTACGTCCGCCCCATTCACCCGGGGTCAGACCCTCAACACCGTTAACACAGAGCTCTGCGCCAACGCTGCCGGGGGTCTGACCCCAGCCTTCATTTAAATTCCCACTGGCTCCACGCGGCGCGCACGGCATTCGGGTACTCGGCCCTGCCCCGGCTGCCGTTGTACCGGCCCAGCGCCAGGTATAAATCGCCCTTTTCCATGTCTAGGTACATGCGCAGGATCGCGCAGCCGTAGCGCAGATTCGTCTGCATGTGGAACAGCTTGCTGCGGTCATGGTCGCCGATGACGCCCGTCCAGAACGGCATCACCTGCATGTAGCCGCGGGCGCCGGCCAGCGAGACGGCATATTTGCGGTAGGCCGACTCCACCTGGATCAGACCCAGCACCAGGGCCGGTTCCAGGCCAGCGCGGCGCGACTCGTACCAGACGGTTTCCAGGAATTCCGTGCGCAGCTGGGCGTCCGGCAGCTTGCGCTGCAGGCGTTGCGACATCTGCGCCAGCCATTGCTGGTAGCGCTGCAAGTCGGCGGGCGTGGCAAATTTGGGCTGCGGGGGGCGTTCGTCGCGGATCGCGTGCGACAGGGCCAGGCGGACGGAGTCGGCCAGCGCCTCCTCTTTCTGGTTGCCGGCCTGCGCAAAGGAAACGCAGGCCAGGCCAGCGGCCAGCGCGAGCGCGCCAGCCGTGTTACTTAGCGATAAGCGCTTCACTGCGCCATTTTGCCCTGGATGAAGGCGACGATCTCGTCCGGCGCAACGCCGGTCGCTTCCGCGTCGCGGCGGCCCTGGTATTCCAGCTTGCCTTCTTTCAGGCCGCGCTCGCCGATGACGATGCGGTGCGGCACGCCAATCAGTTCCCAGTCAGCGAACATGGCGCCAGGGCGCAAGCCGCGGTCGTCGACGATGACGTCCACGCCAGCGCCTTGCAGGGCCGCGTACAGCTTCTCCGTCTCTTCCTTGACCAGTTCGCTGCGGTCCATGCCCATCGGGCACAGCACGACTTCGAACGGCGCGATCGACGCGGGCCAGATGATGCCCTTGTCGTCGAAGTTCTGTTCGATGGCGGCGCCCAGGATGCGCGTCACGCCGATGCCGTAGCAACCCATCTGCAGCGGCGCAGGCTTGCCGTTTTCGTCGAGGAAGGTGGCTTTCATGCTTTCCGAGTAAGCCGTACCCAGCTGGAACACGTGGCCCACTTCGATGCCGCGCTCGATGGCCAGTGCGCCCTGGCCGTCCGGCGACGCATCGCCGGCGACGACATTGCGCAAGTCGGCCACGATGGCAGGCTCGGCCACGTCACGGCCCCAGTTGGCGCCCGTGTAGTGGAAACCGGCCTCATTCGCGCCGCAGACGAAGTCGCTCATGTGGGCGACCGTGCGGTCCGCCACCACGGTGACGGGTGCCTTCGTGCCGATCGGACCCAGGTAGCCAGGGATGGTGCCGTAGACTTCCAGGATTTCCGCTTCCGTCGAGAAACGGTGACCGGCCAGGCCGGCAACCTTGCTCACCTTGATCTCGTTCAATTCATGGTCGCCGCGCAGCAGCAGCATGAAATGCTGTTTCGTGACTTTGTCGTCCTTGCCCGTCGTTTCCACCGTCAGGGCGATGGTTTTCACGGTGCGCGACAGCTCGATGCCCAGCAAGGCGGCCACGGTTTCGCACTTGACGGTGTCCGGCGTGGCCGTTTTCGTCAGCGCCTGGGTGGCGGCCGGGCGCTCGCCCGCTGGCGGCAGCGCTTCGGCCGCTTCCATGTTGGCGGCGTAGTCGGAGGTCGGGCAGTACACGAGCGCGTCTTCACCCGTGTGGGCGATGACGTGGAATTCATGCGAACCGGAGCCGCCGATGGCGCCGTTGTCGGCCGCCACGGCGCGGAATTTCAGGCCGAAACGCGTGAAGATGCGCGTGTAGGCGTCGAACATGACTTTATACGACGCCTGCATGCCGGCCAGGTCGCGGTCGAACGAATACGCGTCCTTCATGGTGAATTCGCGGCCGCGCATCAGGCCGAAACGTGGGCGGCGCTCGTCGCGGAACTTGGTCTGGATGTGATAAAAGTTCAACGGCAACTGGCGGTAGGACTTGATTTCCGTGCGCACGACGTCCGTGATGACTTCTTCCGATGTCGGCTGGATCGCGTATTCGCGGCCGTGGCGGTCTTTCACGCGCATCAGTTCGTCGCCCATCTTGGTCCAGCGGCCCGTCTCCTGCCACAGTTCGGCCGGCTGCACGAGCGGCATCAGCAGTTCGATGCCGGCGGCTTTGTTCATCTCGTCACGGATGATGGCTTCCACCTTGCGGATCACGCGCAAGCCCATCGGCATGTAGGTATAGATGCCGGAACCGAGGCGTTTGATCATGCCTGCACGCATCATCAATTGGTGGCTGACGATTTCCGCGTCAGAAGGTGCATCTTTAAGTGTGGAAATAAAAAAACGGGAGGCGCGCATAACGGTGAATTCTTTTTAAAAAGAGAGGGTTATAATCAACCTAATTTTAAAGGATTAGCTGGCTGATGCGTCCATACTTTACACAAATGCGCTCAATTGGTGCGATTCCGGCGCTTTTCGCACCCCGAAAAGGTCACCGGCTTGCGAAGTTGTGGGTAATTATGTAAAAAAGGACGCACTGTCGCAGAAAGTTTGAGGTGCATTATGCTCGACCGTGAAGGGTTTCGGCCCAACGTCGGCATCATCCTGCTAAACGCCCAGAACGAGGTGTGGTGGGGCAAGCGGGTGCGCGAGCACTCATGGCAGTTTCCGCAAGGCGGTATCAAATATGGCGAAACACCGGAACAAGCCATGTTTCGCGAACTTGAAGAGGAAATCGGACTCAGACAGGAACACGTCAAAATTGTCGGCCGCACCCGCGACTGGCTGCGCTATGAGGTACCAGACCACTTCATCAAGCGCGAGATTCGCGGCCATTACCGTGGCCAGAAGCAGATTTGGTTTCTGCTGAGAATGTGCGCGCGCGATAACGACGTCAATCTGCGCCTGACCGATCATCCGGAGTTCGACGCCTGGCGCTGGCATGAATACTGGGTCCCGCTCGATGTCGTCATTGAATTTAAACGCGATGTATACCAGCGCGCCTTGCAGGAGCTGTCCCGCTTCCTGACCTGGCCCGTGCATGGCAACGCACAGCAAGCGCACCGCCACACGTCGCGCTACCTGCGCCAGCCCCATGCGCCACGGGCACAGGACGGCGCGGCACTGGCCAAGCCTTGCGACGGCATCGCCGCCGAAGGGTGTACGCCGGAGCTGATCTTGCCGGGCAAGGAGTAGTCCGCCGCAATGAACGCACGCTCCCACGCAAAAGGGGCAGCCTGAACAGGCTGCCCCTTTTTTCATGCCGACAGGAAACTTCCCCTGCCGGTCAGGCTGACTTAGTTTGCTGCCGGCGCTGGCGCAGCGGCGGGAACATCGAGCGTAATCGCTTTCAAGCCCAGGATATTGCTGCTGTAATGGCGAATCTTGTTGGCCAGGGCTGGATCATTGTTCAGCTTTTGACCGTACGACGGTACCATTTCCACCATCTTCGCCTGCCATTCCGGCGTGGCCAGGCGGCTCTTGAATGCCGTTTGCAGCACCTTGATCATGATCGGCGGCGCGGTCGAGGCGCCTGGCGAGGCACCCAGCAGGGCGACGATGCTGCCATCGGCGGCGCCGACGACTTCCGTGCCGAACTGCAGCAAGCCGCCTTTGACAGGGTCATCCTTGACGATCTGCACGCGCTGGCCGGCGTTTTGCAGGGTCCAGTCTTCCATCTTGGCGTTCGGCAAGTATTCGCGCAGGGTCTTCAGGCGGTCTTCCGGCGTGTTCATGACCTGTTCCACCAGGTATTTCGTCAGCGGAATATTGTCGTAGCCGGCTTGCAGCATCGGTTTCACATTGCCCGTGCCGATAGAGGCAGGCAAGTCGATCCACGAACCGTTTTTCAGGAACTTGGTCGAGAAGGTGGCGAACGGGCCAAACAGCAGGGCTTTCTTGCCATCGATGATGCGCGTGTCCAGATGCGGCACGGACATCGGCGGCGAACCGACGGATGCCTTGCCGTAGACCTTGGCCGCATGCGCCGCCACCAGTTCCGGATTGGTGGTCACCAGCCATTGGCCGCCCACCGGCACGCCGCCGTAGCCCTTGGCTTCAGGAATGCCCGATTTCTCCAGCAGCGGCAGCGAACCGCCGCCGGCGCCGATGAAGACGAACTTGGCGCGCATGGTCTTTTCCTTGCCAGCGGCCAGGTCTTTCACCGTCACGTTCCATACGCCGTCGGCGCCGCGCCGGATGTCTTCCACCTGGTGGCGCAGGTGCAGCACCATGCCGTGGCTGTCCGTCAGGTATTTCACGAGGCCGCGCGTGAGGTTGCCGAAATTGACGTCGGTACCGATGTCCATGCGCGTCGCCGCCACTTTCTGGCCCTTGTCGCGACCTTGCATGACCAGTGGCGCCCACTGTTCGATCTGCGCCTGGTCTTCCGAGTACAGCATGCCCTTGAACAGGTTTTCCTTTTGCAGCGCGGCATAGCGTTTCTTCAAAAAGGCAATATTGTCATCGCCCCAGACAAAGGCCATGTGCGGCACATTGTTGATGAAGGTTTGCGGTGCGCCCAGGTGCTTGTTGGCGACCTGATAAGCCCAGAATTGCTTGGAAATTTCGAATTGCTCGTTGATGGCAACGGCCTTCTTGGTCTCGATGCTGCCATCGGCCGCTTCCGGCGTGTAGTTCAGTTCGGCAAATGCCGAGTGGCCCGTGCCCGCATTGTTCATCGCGTCCGAACTTTCGGCGGCCACGGAATCGAGGCGCTCGACCATTTCCATCGTCAGCGAGGGATCGAGTTCCTTGAGCATGCTGCCCAGGGTGGCGCTCATCGTGCCGGCGCCGATCAGCAACACGTCGACCGGTTTTTCGGACGAGGCCGGAGGGGTCTTGTCACATGCCGCCAGGATCAGGCACGACATCAAAAGTAATAGCGATTTACGCATACGTAACTCCGTTTATGAATACTGAAGGATGATTCTTGCGCGCCACCGTGGCGGCACCATCGCTGTATGAAATGAAAACAGTTGGCCAGCCGGAACGCCAGGGCGGCCGGACGGGTCAAGGTCGATGGTGATAGGCATGCTGCCGCGCTCCGGGATAAGCCTGGAGCAAGATCTGGTGGCAAAGGTGCGGGCAATGGAAGCACGCAATGGCAACAAAATTGCCATCGTGTCCAGTGCAAATATCAAGAGCGGCGATTTTATCACCGTTATTTGGCGCCACCGGGCCGTGGCGGTAGTGGATAATACTTACTGCAGGGTATTAAATTGCGGTGACTATCGGGTCACGAAAGCGGACGCCAGACGGCAAAAAAGGCATCCCCGATGCCTTGAATTGACGTACGCGGTACAATGCCGGCTGCCCTTTAGCCACAGTCCTTCAGCCATGTTCAACCCCTCGTCCGACGACGTGCGCCGCTTCTTTTGCGACACCTTGCGCAAGCACCGCGCCCATGAAATCCTCACGCCGATGGAAGCCATCGCGCTCGACTGGATCCTCGAACATCCCGAGTATGAAAACGAGCTCTCCGATGTCGAAGCGGCGCTGGCGCGCGATTACTCCGTCGAAGGGGGCCAGGCCAATCCCTTCCTGCACCTGTCCATGCATCTGTCGATCACGGAGCAGGTACAGGTGGACCAGCCGCGCGGCATCCGCCCGGCCGTCCAGCAGCTGACCCAGCGCCTCGATTCGGCCCATGCGGCCCAGCACGAAGTGATGGAATGCCTGGGCCAGATGATCTGGGCCTCGCAGCGCTCGGGCTTGCCGCCCGATACCGAAGCCTACATCGACTGCGTGCGCAGACGTTAACCGGGCCGCGCTGCCTCCTTCATACGCTGAGGTAAGGCCTGTGCAGGCCCCTTTTCCAGCAAGCCCAGCACCACCTGCAACGCCATGGCGATGGCGCCGACGATGAAGACCACGTCGCCGAAGGTGCGTATCCAGCGCAGGTTCTGCAACAGCGGCTGCTGCATGAAGCCTTCGCTGCGCGCATACCACAGGCCTTCCGTCACGCTAGCGTGGAACTGGATGATGCCAATCGGCAGCAAGCTGGTAAAGATCATCAGCGCCAGGCCCCCGTTCAAGCCCCAGAATGCCGTCTTCATCAACGCAGGGCTGAAGCGGTAGTCGGGCCGCAGATAACGCAGCACCAGCAAGGTAAAGCCCAGCGCCAGGAAGCCGTACACGCCGAACAGCGCCGCATGCGCATGCACGGGAGTCGTGTTCAAGCCCTGGATATAGTACAAGGCCACGGGCGGATTGATCATGAAGCCCAGCACGCCCGCGCCCAGCATGTTCCAGAAGGCGACGGCGACAAAGCACATCATGGGCCAGCGCAGGTTTTCCATCCATGGTGCGCGCTCCTTCAGGCGCCAGTTTTCCCACGCTTCATGCCCCAGCACGATCAACGGTACCACTTCCAGCGCGCTGAAGCTCGCGCCGATGGCCATCACGGGCGTGGTGGTGCCGGCAAAGTACAGGTGGTGGAAGGTGCCGGGTATGCCGCCCAGCATGAACAGCGAGGCCGACGCCAGGCTGGCCGTCGTGGCCATGCGCACCGATACCAGGCCCAGGGTCGAGAAGATGAAGGCCAGCGCCGTGGTGGCGAAGACTTCAAAGAAACCTTCCACCCACAGGTGCACCACCCACCAGCGCCAGTACTCCATCACCGATAAATGTGTGCGCTCGCCGTAGAACAGGCCGGCACCGTAGAACAGGCCGATGGCGCCCACGGACGCGGTCAGCAGCGCCAGCAAATTCTTGTCGCCGCCCGGCTTGCGCAGGGCCGGCACGACACCGCGCAGCATCAGCACGAGCCACAGCAGGATGCCGATATATTTACCGATCTGCCACAAGCGTCCCAAGTCCACATATTCATAGCCCTGATGACCGAGCCAGAAATTCCACTCGGGCGGCATCACTTGCGCGATGGCCAGGTAATTGCCGATGAACGAGCCGACGACGACCGCGACGAGGGCCCAGAACAGCACGTCGACACCGAGGCGCTGCCACTTGGGATCCTTGCCGCCATTGATCAAGGGCGCGAGGAACAGGCCGGCGGCCAGGAAGCCCGTGGCGATCCAGAACAGCGCGGCCTGGATATGCCAGGTGCGCGTGAGCGCATACGGGAACCAGCGCGACACGTCGATGCCGTAGAACTGCTGCCCTTCCACCGTGTAGTGCGCCGTAAAGCCGCCGATGAAGACCTGGAAGATGAACAGCGCCACCACCAGGAACAGATATTTTCCCAGTCCCCGCTGCGATGGCGTCAGCGCGAAAGTGGTGAGCGGATCGCGCGGACCGGCGGCCGGCAGCGCTTCGTCGTGGTCGCGCAAGAAGGCCCAGCCCCAGACGAGGAAGCCCACGCCGGCCAGCAGCACCACCACGCTGGCGACCGACCAGACGAGGTTTTCACCGCTGGGCTGGTTGCCGATCAGCGGTTCGTGCGGCCAGTTGTTCGTATAGGTCACTTTCTGGCCCGGACGTTCGGTGGCGGCGGCCCACGCCGTCCAGAAGAAGAACTGCGTCATTTGCGCGCGCCGCGCGGCACTGGGCAGGGTGTTTTCCTTCATGGCGAAATGCTCGCGGCTGGCGTGCAGCGCAGGCGCGTCCGAGAACAGCTGGTCGTAATAGTGCGCCGTGCTGGCGATGGCTTGCACGCGGCGCGCCGACAGGCGCAGCACTTGCGCATCATCGGTACGGTTGCCGCGGTATTCCTGCTTGAGCGCTTCGCGCAGCGCCGCCTGCGCGGGGCCGTCGAGCGTCGCGTACGCCTTGCCATGCTGTTCTTGCGCGGCCAGTTCCAGCCAGGCCGTCAGTTCGCGGTGCAGCCAGTCGGCCGTCCAGTCGGGCGCCTGGTAGGCGCCGTGGCCCCAGATGGAGCCCAGCTGCATGCCGCCGACCGATTGCCAGGCCGTCTGGCCGTCGAGGATGCCCTCGCGGTCGAACAGCTGCCGGCCATCCTGCGCCAGCACTTGCGCGGGAATCGGCGGCGCCTGGCGATACACTTCCGTGCCGTAGTAGCCGAGCAGCGAAAACGTCACGATCAGCACACCGATCAGGGTGAACCAGAGTTTTTTGTAGGGACCCATGGGTCTTTCCTTTGTCAGTGCACCACGGCCGGCGCAAAGCGCTCGAACAGGATATTGTTTTCAGTATGGATGTGCGCCATCAGGTCCTCGCGGAAGGTGCGCAAGCCCGTGTACAGCGCGCGCCAGGTGGTGCAGGCGCCGCCAGGTGCGGTGATATCGTTCGTCATCGCCTCCATCGCGCGCAAGGCCACGCCATGGTCGTCATGCTCCATGCGCATCACGTTGATGGGCGCGCCGGCCCGGGGGCCCTGGCCGCGCACGATCATGGGGAACAGCACGTCTTCTTCCTTGCGCATATGGCTTTCCAGCTCCTGCGCCATGGCCGACAGGTGTTCCGCCAGCCCGTGCGGACAGTCGGCGCGGTCGCCATGCACCTGCTCGACCTTGCGCGCCAGGCGTATCAGCTCGGGCAGCTGCTCGCGGTGCACGGCGTGGTAGCGCGCCAGGATGTGTTCCACCAGCTCGGCGGCCGGGGCGTCCTGCCAGTCACGCGCGCCGCTGGCGTCAATCCGTCCGGCCAGCACTTGCAGTTCCTCGACGATGGGCGCCGCGTCCACGCCGGCCGCTTCGGCCGCCGCGCGCAGGGTCTTGTTGCCGCCGCAGCAGAAATCGAGGCGGTGCGCATCGAACAGGCGCGTGGCGCCGGGGATGCGGCGGGCCAGCTGGCCCAGGGATAGGTCGATCATTTCCATAGCAGTTCCTTGATGATGAATGGGGGGTTGTTTTATTGGACGGCGCCCGCGTGGTAGACGCCGGGCACGGCTTCGCCCGTCACTTCCAGCACGCCCACGGCGCCCTTGCCGGCGCGCGACAGCGCATGGTCGACCAGCAGATAGCTGCCCGGATGCTGTACCTTGAGTTCGACGATGGTCGCGCCGCCCGGTGCGACGAGCGTGGTTTGCACGTCGTTTTTCGGGCTGCTGATCGAGCCTTCGCTGTACACCTTGTCGAAGATCTCGCCGATGATGTGGAACGATGAAATCTTGTTCGGGCCGCCGACGCCGAAATAGATGCGCACGGTCTCGCCGACTTTGGCCTGCAATTTGTGCGTCTTGCTCAGGGCGCCCACTTCGCCGTTGAAGACGTAGTAGTCGGGCAGTTCATTGGCCATTTTTTCCAGGTTCGGTTCCTGGTGCACGGGTGCGCCGTGCGGACGGCCCGTGTACATCTCGCCCTGCATCACGTAGTACTCGCGGTCGACCTTCGACAAACCGCCTTCCGGTTCGACCAGGATCATGCCGTACATGCCGGCCGCGATATGCTGCGGCACGAGCGGCGTGGCGCAGTGGTAGACGAACAGGCCCGGATTGAGCGCCTTGAAAGTCACCGTCTTTTCCTGCCCCGGCGCCACCTGCGTGTGCTGTCCGCCGCCATGGCCGCCCGTCACCGCGTGCAGGTCGATCGAGTGGATCATCTTGCTGTCCTTGGCGTTGAACAGGGTCAGTTCCACCGTGTCGCCCACCTTCGCGCGCAGCATGGGGCCGGGCACCTGGCGGTTGAAGGTCCAGTAGGTAAAGCTGGTGCCGTCATCGAGCTTGCCCGGCAGTTCCACCGTCTCCATGCGGTATTTCAGCGTTTGCGGCGCGCGCGCACCGATGGCGGAAGGCACCTGCGCCGGATTGGCGGCCACGCTGACGGCCGATGGATCGGGGCCGCGCATCGGCGACGGCGCGGGCGTGTACAGGGCCAGCGCGGCGGCCTGGCTCGATTCGCCCGCTGCGCTGCCGGCGCCAGCCGTCTTCGGCGCACCGGCTTCGGCCAGCGAGGCGCCGGCGACTTCGAGCTTGCCTTCCATGCCGATCTGGCGGTGGCCGGGAATCGAGCAGTAATAGGTGAACGTGCCGGCGCGCGTGACCTTGAAGCGCACGGTGGTGCTGCCGCTGTTGGCGCTGAACTTGTTTGATGCCACATTAAGTTCCGGGATCAGCAGGTCGTGCTCGGCGCCTTCGCCGCTTTTCAGCACCAGTTCGACCGTGTCGCCCACCTTGGCCGCCAGCACGGGGTTGACCTGGCCCTTGGCGTCGATGAACACCATCTTGCCGTCGACGATATTGGTTTGCAGTTCATAGCGCTTGAGCGCGGCGGCGGCAGAGGGTTGGCTGACAGCGGCCGCAGTAGCGGCGGCGCTGGCCGGCAGGCTCGCCTGGGCTTGCACGGACAGGGGCATGGCCAGTACGCAGACGGCGGCGGCAATGGCGCGGAGGGAGGGAGTCGTTTTCATCAGGCTTTCCTTGGTCTTGTATGCCGGTTCGGCACCCTTACCTAGGCAAACGACGTGCCAGGAAAAACTTGTTTTAAATCAACGATTTGAAAAATGCACGGTCATCATGACCCTCTTTCACCGTGGTCCGTTGTACCCTGCATGGTACTTATGACCACCACCGCCATCCACCTGCTGCTGCTCACCGACCTGGTCGCCGACCTGCCCGTGGCCGTGCGCCTACAGCGCCTGGTGGGCAGCCTGCGCGCGCACTTCGGCTGCGAGGCCGTGGCCTTGCTCAAGCTCGATGGCGAACACCTGCGCCCCGTGGCGATGGCCGGCCTGGCCAACGACGCGCTGGGACGCCGCTTCGCCGTCGACGACCATCCGCGCCTGGCCGCCATCCTGCAGCGGCGCGGCGTGCTGTGCTTCCATCACGACAGCTCCCTGCCCGATCCCTACGATGGCCTGATCGCCGAGCGGGCCGGCGAACCGCTGCCCGTGCACGACTGCATGGGCATGGCGCTGGACCTGGAAGGCGAACGCTGGGGCGTGATCACGCTCGACGCGCTGCGGGTGGGCACCTTCGATACGCAGGCGCAGCGCGACCTGGGCGAACTGGCCTGCGCCATCGAGGCGGCCGTACGCGTCACGCGCCTGGAGACGGAAATCCGCGCCCTGCGCCTGTCGGGCGGCGCCATGCTGGCCGATGCGCAGGCGCCGCGCGAGGAACACGATTTCGTCGGCCAGAGCAGCGCCATCACGCACTTGCTGCACGAATTGCAGGTGGTCGCCGATTCCGAGCTGCCCGTGCTGCTGCTGGGAGAGACGGGCGTGGGCAAGGAATTGTGCGCGCACCGCCTGCACCGCCTGTCGCGCCGCGCGGGCAAACCGCTGATCCACGTCAATTGCGCAGCCTTGCCGGAATCGCTGGCCGAGAGCGAGTTGTTCGGCCATGTGCGCGGCGCGTTTTCCGGCGCCGTCAGCGACCGGCCCGGGCGCTTCGAGGCGGCCGAAGGGGGCACCCTGTTTCTCGATGAAGTGGGGGAATTGCCGCTGTCGATACAGGCCAAGCTGCTGCGCACCTTGCAAAATGGCGAAATCCAGCGCCTGGGCGCGGACCGGCCGCGCCGGGTCAACGTGCGCGTGATCGCCGCCACCAACCGCAGCCTGCGCGAACATGTGCGCGACGGCTCGTTCCGCGCCGACCTGTACCACCGTTTATCCGTGTATCCCGTGCCGATTCCGCCGCTGCGCGAGCGGGGCAATGACGTGCTGCTGCTGGCCGGCGGCTTCCTGGAACTGAACCGCGCGCGCCTCGGCTTGCGCAGCCTGCGCCTGTCTGCCGCGGCGGAAAACGCCTTATGCCATTACCGCTGGCCGGGCAACGTGCGCGAACTGGAACATGTGATCAGCCGGGCCGCGTTGAAAGCCGTGATCCGCGGCGCGGACCGCAAGGATATCGTGACGCTGGAAACGGATATGCTCGACCTCGATGCGCTGGAAGCGCCGGCCGGCGCGGATGCGCTGCCGCCAGTGCCAGTGCCGGCCGCGTGCGGCATGCCGGCGGCGCCGCTGTCCATGCATCAGATCGTGGAAGCGAGCCAGCGCCAGGCCATCCGGCAAGCGCTGGTGCTGCATCAGGATAACTGGGCCGCCGCGGCGCGGCAACTGGGGCTCGACGCCAGCAATCTGCATAAACTTGCTCGCCGGGTGGGGCTGAAAGCCTGAGCCGGCGTTACCGCTCAGCGGTGGGTCACCAGGGTGGTCGGCAGGCTGTGCAGGTAGGCGGCCAGGTCCTTGATGTCCTGGTTGCTCAGCGGTTTTACCTGGCCCGTCATGATGGCGTTGTTGCGGCCGTTGGCCTTGTCGCCCCGTTTATACGCCGTCAACGCGTGTTCCAGGTAATCCCTGTGCTGGCCCGCCAGTTTCGGGTAGGACGGGTCGATGGGCGAACCGTAATCCTTGCCGTGGCAGGTGGCGCAGCTGTATTTTTCGGCCAGGGCCTTGCCCGTGTTGATATTGCCGGCGGCGCTGGCGGAAAACGAGACGGTGGCGCAAACGAGGGCGGCGAGTAGTGTTTTCATCATCTGGCTGGTCCTCAGTTCGGCTTGGCTTGTTGCGCATAGTACGCGGCGACATCGGCGATATCCTGGTCGGACAGGCTGCTGGCGATGCCCTTCATGCTGGGGTGCTTGCGGTCGCCCTTCTTGTAGGCTTGCAGCGCATTCTCGATATATTTTGCCGGCTGGCCGCCGATCATCGGCACCTGGAACACTTCGGGGAAGGTCGCCTTGTAACCGGGGATGCCGTGGCAGCCGATACACATTTCCACCTTGGCAGGGGCTGCCTTGGCGTTTCCTACAATGTCAGCCGCTGTGACGGCATTTGCTATGCCGGCAAGCACGAGAAGTGCAAATATTTTTTTCATAGTGGCAATGTGAACAAAGGTAATCGGAGAAACGCCAGCGCTGGTTTTTATTGATTTTATGTGTTGACAATTAAGGTTGACAATTAATCTGCTGCTTGCCGATTCTAGCCAAGATATTCTTGCAAGTCCACCTATAAAACCCGCATTGTCGGCAGGCAGGCACAGGCCGTCCGCGTGGCAGCACGCCACAGTTCTGTTTATACTCACCATTTCCCTACTTTGGCAGACCGCTCATGCAAGCACAGCACACCCAGCAAGGCCAACGCTTCGAAGGTTCCGACAGCTATGTCGCCACCGCCGACCTGAAACTGGCCGTGAATGCGGCGCTGACCCTGCAACGCCCGCTGCTGATCAAGGGCGAACCGGGCACGGGCAAGACCATGCTGGCCGAGGAAGTGGCCGCCGCGCTGAACATGCCGCTGATGCAATGGCATATCAAATCGACCACCAAGGCGCAGCAGGGCCTGTACGAATACGACGCCGTGTCGCGCCTGCGCGATTCGCAGCTGGGCGACGAGCGCGTGCGCGATATCCAGAACTACATCGTCAAGGGCGTGCTGTGGCAGGCGTTCACGGCGCCCGAGCCGGTGGTGCTGCTGATCGATGAAATCGACAAGGCCGACATCGAATTCCCGAACGACCTGCTGCGCGAACTGGACCGCATGGAATTCTATGTGTATGAGACGCGCGAAATGGTCACGGCGCGCCACCGCCCGCTCGTCATCATCACCTCGAACAACGAGAAGGAATTGCCGGACGCCTTCCTGCGCCGCTGCTTCTTCCACTACATCAAATTCCCGGACAAGGACACGATGGAGCAGATCGTCGCCGTCCACTACCCGCACCTGAAGCAGGAATTGCTGGCGCAGGCGCTGCAAACCTTCTATGAGGTGCGCGACGTGCCAGGCCTGAAGAAAAAGCCGTCGACGTCGGAATTCCTCGACTGGCTCAAGCTCCTGCTGGCCGAGGATATCCCTGTTGACGCGCTGCGCAGCAAGGACAACAAGGCCGTCGTGCCGCCGCTGCACGGCGCGCTGCTGAAAAACGAGCAGGACGTGCACCTGTTCGAGCGCCTGATGTTCATGTCGCGCACCAACCGCTAAGGAGCGCCGGTGAACGATATCAGCCCGGACATGGTCTTCGTCCCCCTGGAACTGCACGGCATCCGCCTCGAGGCGCTGGCGCCGCACCACGCGCCCGGCCTGCGCGCGGCGGCCATGGATGGCGAACTGTGGAATCTGCGCGTCACCTCCGTGCCCGAGCCGGACCAGGTGGACCAGTACATTTTCAAGGGCATCGAGATGCGCCCCACGCGCTTCGCCTTTGCCGTCATCGACGCGGCCAGTGGCGAGGTGCTCGGCACCACCAGCTATCACGACGTGGTGCCGGCCATTGGACGCCTGGAAATCGGCTACACCTGGTATGCGAAGCGCTGCCAGCGCAGCCACGTCAACACCACCTGCAAATTGCTGCTGCTGGCGCACGCCTTCGACACGCTCGGCTGCGCGCTGGTGGGCCTGCGCACCGATAATTTCAACCACGCCTCGCAGGCGGCCATCGAACGCCTGGGCGCGAAAAAGGATGGCGTGCTGCGCCACCATGCGCTGCGCCGCGACGGCACCGTGCGCGACACCGTCATGTACAGCATCACGCGCGGGGAGTGGCCGGAAATTGCCGCCCACCTGCGCTACAAGCTGGCGCAGCGCCCCATCGCCGCCCTGCCCCGCGCGGGAGAGCGGGCGCCATGCTGATCGATTTCTTCTTCACGCTCAAGGATGCGAAGATTCCCGTCTCGATCAAGGAATTTCTGACCCTTCTTGAAGCGCTGCAAAAGAACGTCATCGACGCCTCGATGGACGATTTCTACTATCTGGCGCGCCTGACCCTGGTCAAGGATGAAGCCCATTTCGACAAGTTCGACCGCGCCTTTGCGCAGTACCTCAAGGGCGTCAGCGCGGCTTTCGACACGAACGCGGCGATTCCCCTCGACTGGCTGCTCAAACGCATGCAGCGCGAGCTGTCCGAAGAGCAGAAGGCGCAGCTGGAAAAATTCGGCTACGACAAGCTGATGGACCGCCTGAACGAGCTGCTGAAGGAACAGAAGGAGCGCCACGAGGGCGGCAGCAAGTGGATCGGCACGGGCGGCACCTCGCCGTTCGGCAATGGCGGCACGAATCCGGAAGGCATCCGCATCGGCGGCAAGGGCGGCAACCGCACGGCCGTGAAGGTGTGGGAAGCGCGCAGCTACAAGGATTACGACGGCGAGCGCGAACTGGGCACGCGCAACATCAAGGTAGCCTTGCGCCGCCTGCGCAAGTTCGCGCGCGAAGGCGCGGAAGACGAACTGGCGCTCGACGCCACCATCGCCGCCACGGCCAACAACGCGGGTTACCTCGACATCAGGATGCGGCCCGAGCGCAAGAACCGCATCAAGGTGCTGATGCTGTTTGATGTGGGCGGCAGCATGGACGACCATATCGAGCGCACCGAGGAACTGTTTTCGGCGGCGAAGACGGAATTCAAGAACATGGAGTTCTTTTACTTCCATAACTGCGTCTACGACTATCTGTGGAAGAACAACCGGCGCCGCAACGCCGAGCGTTTTCCCACCTGGGACGTGCTGCGCAAATACCCGCCCGACACCAAGCTGATTTTCGTCGGCGACGCCACCATGAGCCCCTATGAAATCCTGCAGCCGGGCGGCAGCGTGGAATACAACAACGAGGAAGCGGGATCGACGTGGCTGGCGCGCTTTACCCAGGCGTTCCCGAAATTCATCTGGCTCAATCCCGAGTCGGAAGGATTGTGGCAGTACCGCCAGTCGATCGGCGTGATGCGGCAGTTGATGAACAACCGCATGTTCCCCCTGTCGATCGACGGGCTGGAACGGGGCATGCGTCTGCTCAGTAAATAAAAGCACGCAACAAAAAGTCCATGGCGGCATGGGGCCGCCATGCCGTACACTGCGACACGGCACTACCGTGCGGAGCATCTCCGCTGCGGGCGGGTACCATACGCCGGTACCAGCCCTGCCCCACCCTGCTGCATCCCGTGCGCGGCCGCCATGGCCACGCCACTGTTCGATTGCGCACATCGTGCGCGCCTTCTGCTCCGGTAGAATCGGCGCATCGCTCTGCGCAAACTATGCACCATCGCTGCACCACGACCTTGCCGCGCCAGCCCCCGTGCTGCCGGCCGGTGCCAGCGCCATTTTCAAAGGAATGAGCATGCAAAGTCTGATCTCGATCGCCGCCGACCTGTCCTGGCCGTTCGCCATTACCCTGGCCTGGGTGGTGGGCGAATTCGGCCACCGCTGGACTGGCCTGCCGCGCATCAGTTTTTACGGCGTGATCGGTTTCGTCCTCGCGCAGACGCAGGTAGGCATCCTGCCGCAGACGGACGCCGGCCCCATGCTGGTGCTGGCCGACGTGGCCTTCGGGCTGATCCTGTTCGAGGTGGGCTACCGCATCAACCTGCGCTGGCTGAAGAACAATCCGTGGATCGCCATCACGGGCCTGGTCGAATCCCTGCTGACCTTTGCCGTCGTCTACTTCATCGGCATCGAATTCGGCAGCACCTCGATGACGGCGCTGCTGCTCGCATCGCTGGCCATGTCCACCTCGCCGGCCACCATCATGCGCGTCATCAACGAGGAACGCAGCTCGGGCCAGGTCACGGAACGCATCGTCCACCTCACCGCCCTGAACTGCGTGCTGGCCGTCTTCACGTTCAACATCATCGTCGGCTTCTGGATGTTCCAGAGCTCCACCGACCTGATCGAGGCGAGCAGCAGCAGCGCCGCCGTGCTGGCCGCCTCCGTGGCCGCCGGCACCGTCTTCGGCATCGTCGTGCCGGCCATGCTGCGCCGCCTGGGCAACATGGCGCAGGACGCCACCGTGGCATTCGCGCTGTCGGTGATGCTGCTCGTCGCCCTGACCTACACCACCAGCCTGTCGCCGCTGCTGGCCACCCTCACCTTCGGCCTGGTGGCGCGCCACCGCCGCGTTGCCTTCAGCCAGGCGCAGCGCAATTTCGGCGCCATGGGCGAGCTGCTGACGGTGCTGCTGTTCGTGTATGCCGCCTCGACCCTGGAATGGGCCAGCGTGACGGCCGGCGCGGGACTGGCCCTGGCCGTCGTCGGCGGACGATTGCTGACGAAGGTCGCCGGCGTGGCCGCGTTCTCGCATGTGAGCGGCATTTCCTGGCGCAAGGGCGTGCTGACGGGCGTGGCCCTGACGCCCGTCTCCGTCTTCATCATCCTGCTGCTCGAACACGCGCGCCAGCACGGCGTGAACTTCGGCGACGAATTGAACGCCCTGGCCGCCATCACCCTGGGCCTGGAACTGATCGGCCCCGTGCTGGTGCAGCGCGTGCTGATGCTGGCCAAAGAAACCCACGAAATCAAGGAGCGCTAAATGCCGCTGGAACCCTTTGGCCAATCGGCCGCGCTGACCTTCGGCGTCGAACTCGAACTGCAACTGGTGAACCTGTCGGACTATGACTTGACGGCCGCCAGCCCCGACCTGCTGCATCTGCTGAATAAAAAGCCGTTCCCCGGCAACGTCACGCCGGAAATCACCGAGAGCATGATCGAGATTAACTCGAGCGTGCACACGCACCACGGCCCCCTGCTGGAGCAATTGCAGGAAATCCGCGACACCTTGATCACGGCCGGCGACAAGCTCAATATCGGCATCGCGGGCGGCGGCACGCACCCGTTCCAGCAATGGTCGTCGCAAAAGATCTTTTCCAAGCCCCGCTTCCAGGAGATTTCGGAACTGTACGGCTACCTGGCCAAGCAGTTCACCATCTTCGGCCAGCACGTGCACATCGGTTGCGCCTCGGGCGACGACGCCATGTTCCTGCTGCATTCGCTGAACCGCTACATCCCCCACTTCATCGCCCTGTCGGCTTCCTCGCCCTACGTGCAGGGCCGCGACACCCTGTTCGATTCGGCCCGTTTGAACTCCGTGTTCGCGTTTCCCATGAGCGGACGCGCGCCGTTTACGCTGAGCTGGGACCAGTTCTCCAACGAGTATTTCGCCAAGATGGAGAACACGGGCATCATCAAGAGCATGAAGGATTTTTACTGGGATATTCGTCCCAAGCCGGAATTCGGCACCATCGAACTGCGCGTGTGCGACACGCCGCTGACGGTGGAGCGGGCCGCCGCGCTGGCCGCCTACCTGCAGGCGCTGTGCCGCTACCTGCTCGAACGCCGCGAAACCCCGCCGGTGGAAGACGATTACCTCGTATATAACTACAACCGCTTCCAGGCCTGCCGCTTCGGCCTCGATGGCGCCATCACGCATCCGAAAACCTACGAGACGATGTCGCTGCGCGAAGACATCATGACCACCCTGCGCAAGATGGAGCCGCACGCCGAGGCGCTGGGCAGCACGCCGGCCCTGAAACACCTGTCGGACGTGGCCAAGCAGTGGAGCGATGCGCAATACCTGCGCAAGCAGCATAGCCTGCAGGGCAGCGCCGAGGGCATGGTCGATTCGGCCATCCGCTGCTTCCGTGGCGAGCCCATGAACTACTGACGTTGCTGCCTGGCAACGTAGGTCGGATTAGCCCGTCGGGCGTAATCCGACAACATCGTGAGCACTATTGGTGGCGTCGGATTACGGTCCTTCAGACCTCATCCGACCTACCGTTCGTCAACCCAAAAAACCACACCGCGCCTGCCCGTCATTTACAGCCGCCGTCCCCGCTTGTTACAATGAGAATGATTCTTATTATTGTTTAAAAACGCAAGGGGAATGCGATGCCGCTGGCAGAGCCGCTACAACGCCAGGACATCGCGACACTGTATGCCGACCACCACGGCTGGCTGCAGGGCTGGCTGCGCAAAAAACTCGGCAGCACGGCCTGCGCGGCCGATGTGGCGCACGATACTTTCATGCGCCTGCTCGACCGCGAAGACGCCGTCGCCGCGCGCGAGCCGCGCGCCTTTCTCGCCACCGTGGCCCAGCGCGTGCTGTTCAACCATTACCGCCGCCAGAAACTGGAACAGGCTTATCTCGACGTGCTGGCGCAGCTGCCGCCCCTGCATGCGCCATCGCCCGAGGAGCGCGCGCTGCTGCTGGCCACCGTGTTTGAACTGGACCGCATGCTCGACGGCTTGCCGCCCCCCGTCAAACGGGCTTTTTTACTGCGCCAGCTCGACGAACTGCCGCAGGAAGACATCGCGCGCCAGCTCGGCATCTCGCTGGCGACAGTAAAACGCCATCTGCAGCGGGCCGGCAGCGCCACGCAGGCGTGGCAGCAGCTGCAAATACAGCACGAGCATCTGCCGCCCGCTGCGCACGCGAGCCTGCTGCGCGCCTGCGTGCAGGCGAACGCGCCGCGCCGCCATGCCGTCAAGACCCTGGCCCTGCTGCTGGCCTGCGGCGCCTCGCTGTATGCATTCGAACGCCGCAGCCCGTGGCGCAGCTGGACGGCCGACTACCGCACGGGCATCAACCAGCGCCGCGTCGTGACTCTGGCCGACGGCACGCGGCTCACCCTCAATACCAATAGCGCCGTGAATATCGCTTACGACGGCGCACAGCGCCGCATCGACCTGCTGGCCGGCGAAATCTTCATCGCCACCGGCAAGGATGCGGCGCAGCGCCCGTTCTTCGTCGGCACGCCGCACGGCAGCCTGCAGGCGCTGGGCACGCGTTTCACCGTGCGCCTGCACGATGGCTATGCCAGCGCGGGCGTGCTTGAAGGGGCCGTCGCCGTGCTGGGCGGTGACGGCAGCCAGCGCCTGCTGCTGCGTCCCGGCGAAGGCGCCCATTTCGACAGTGACGGTTATCACCGCCATGCCCTGGCGCCGTATGGCGGCGCCTGGCTGAATGGCATGCTGGTGGTGCGCGACATGCGCCTGGCCGATTTCCTCGCCGAGCTGTCGCGCTACAGCGACCATCCGCTGGGCTGCACGCCCGCCGTCGCCGGTTTGCGCGTGTCCGGTTCCTACCCGCTGGCCGACGTCGATGCCATCGTCGATACCGTCAGCGCCAGCCTGCAATTACGGCGCAATACCATCACGCGCTTCTGGGGCCATCAGGTGGTGCGCATCGAACTGGCGGCCCGCTGAAAAATATTTTCTGCAAAGTGAGCTGTTTTACCGTGCTCGCGTGACCTGGAAGATAGGTAGTCTCCATCTTGCGCATCCACGAAAGGCTTTATTCCATGCACCACGCTTCGCGTTCCCTCCTTACCCGTACCGTTCTGGCCTGCGCCCTGGCGCAGATCGGCATGGCCCTGGCCCTGCCGGCGCCAGCCCAGGCGCAAAGCCGGCAAGTACGCGCCTACAGCATTCCGGCCGGCGCGCTGGGCGACGTGCTGACGCGCTTCGGCAGCGATAGCGCCATTTTGTTGTCGTTCTCCAGCGATACCACGCAAGGCTTGCGCAGCGCAGGCCTGCAAGGCAGCTACAGCCTGCACGATGGTTTCCGCGTGCTGCTGGCCGGCAGCGGCTTGCAAGCCGTGCCGCAATCGAATGGCGGCTACCTGCTGCAAAAGATTCCCGCCGGCGCGACTACTCCCACGGCGGACAGCCGCGGCGTGGCCGTCATGAGCGGCGTCACCGTGGTAGCGGCGGCCGAGCGCAGCGCCGCCACCAGCGGCACGGGCAGCTATACGGGCGGCCCCGCCAGCGGCGCCACGGGCCTGGCCCTGACGCAGCGCGAAACGCCGCAGTCGCTGACCATCGTCACGCGCCAGCAGATGGATGACCAGAACAGCAACGCCGTTTCCGACGTCATGAAGAACGTCAATGGAGTGAGCGTGCAAAACTACGACAGCGACCGCTGGAGCTTCCAGGCGCGCGGCTTTGCCGTCACCAATTTCCAGTACGACGGCGTCTCGGCCATCTATGACGGCGTCTACGACTGGGGCACGACCAACAGCGACATGGCCATCTACGACCGCATCGAAGTGCTGAAGGGCGCGACGGGCCTGATGAGCGGCTCGGGCGACCCATCGGCCACCGTCAACATGGTGCGCAAGCGCCCCACCGCCAGCTTCGAAGGCGCGGCCACCCTGGGCGCGGGATCGTGGGACAATTACCGGGGCGAGGTCGATGTCTCCGGTCCCCTGAACGACAGCCGCACGGTGCGCGGCCGCCTGGTCGGCGCCTATCAGGACAAACACTCCTACCTGGACCGCTACACGCAGCAGAAATCCGTCGCCTACGGCATCGTCGAGGCGGACCTGACACCCGTCACCCTGCTGACGGCCGGCTTCACGCACCAGGATTACAAACCGCGCGGCTCGACCTGGACGGGCTTCCCCGTGCTGCTGGCCGACGGCACCCGCACGGATTTCCCCACCGCGTGGAATCCCGCCACCGGCTGGAGCCGCCGCGACATGCAGAACACCACGCTGTTCTCGTCGCTCGAACATACGTTCGCGAACGCGTGGAAACTGACGCTGAGCGCCAACCAGCTGCGCAGCAAGCATGACAGCGTGCTCGGTTCGGCCAGCGGCGGCAATCCCGACCCCGTCACGGGCGAAGGCGCCTATTTCTTCATGGGCAAATACAAGGGCGACCGCCGCCAGACCACCGTCAACGTCGACGCCAGCGGGCCGTTTACCGCCTTCGGCCGCCGCCATGAAGCCATGCTCGGCTACTCCCATTCCAGCGCGAAGCAGGACGGTCCCGTCTACGAATCGGTCTACCCGCCCGTGGAAGGCAGCTATTTCGACTGGCGCGGCCAGTATGCGGAACCCGCATTTGCCCGCCTGGGCAACGACAACGACAGCACGCGCCAGAGCGGCCTGTATGGCGCCGTGCGCCTGCATCCGGCCGATGCGCTGTCCGTCATCGTCGGCGCGCGCGTGAGCAACTACAGGCAGGAGCAGGACCGCAGCTTCTTCGACCCCAAGACCGCGCGCATCACCTCGCGCATCGAGGAAAGCAACGTCATCACGCCGTATGCGGGCGTCGTGTATGACCTCGACAAGACGTATTCCCTCTTCGGCAGCTATACCAGCATCTTTGCTCCGCAGAGCAACCGCGACGTGAACCGCAACTTCCTCGCCCCCGTGCGCGGCAAGGGTATCGAGGCAGGCGTGAAAGCCGAATACCTCGACGGCAAGGTCAATGCCAGCGCGTCCCTGTTCCAGATCCGCCAGAGCAACGTGGCCAGCTCCGTGGGTGAAGTCAACGGCGAGGAAGCGTATCGAGCCATCGACGGCGTCACCAGCCGCGGCGTGGAAATGGAAGTGGCGGGCGAAGTGATGAAGGATGTGAAGCTGAGCGCCGGCTATACCTACACCCACGTGCGCGACGCGGATGGCAAGGACGTCTTTTCCACCATGCTGCAAACCACGCAGCCTGCCCATTTGGTGCGCGTGCAAGGCTCGTGGCGCCTGCCGGCCAGCCTGGACAAGCTGACCGTCGGTGGCGGCATCAACTGGCAAAGCAGCTACTACGGCAATATCTGGAACCCCGCCATCGAGGATTATTCACGCATCAAGCAAGGCGGCTACGCGCTGCTCAACCTGATGGCCCGCTACGAGATCAGCAAGAACGTCACGGCCAGCCTGAACGTCAACAACCTGCTGGACAAGAAGTACTTCACGGGTCTGGGCCTGTTCCAGACGGGCTTTTACGGCGAACCGCGCAATGTGATGTTCACCGTGCGCACGAAGTTTTAATCAGCTTCCATACAGCGCCAGCGCCCAGGCGGGCGGGCGCAGTTCCAGCGCCAGGGACAGGTAAGCGGGATCGAAGCGCGCCGCCAGCAGATACACATTGGCGGCGCCCTTGGGCTCCCAATTCCCCGTAAAGCCCTTTTCGCCGGCGGCCACGCGCTTGCGGTCGAAGGGCACGGCGCTTTTCGCGAACTCTTCGTGCGTCTTTTTGCCCTGCGCATACGGCGCCAGCCAGGCCAGCGCTTCGGCCAGACGCCGCGCTTCCGGCGCGCCATACCAGTCGTCGCCATGCGCCTGCGCCATCAGGGCCGTCGTCAGCAGCGGCTCCAGGCTGTAGGTGGTGTAATGCAGGGCGTCGCGCTGCTCGAAGTCGAAGGGCACGCCGCCGGCGCCGATATTGCGCGGCACGTGCGCCAGGAAGCGTTCCTTCGCCCGCGCGATCAGCAAGGCGTCGCCCGTGACATACGCGGCGGCCGTGCCGATCTTGATGCGGTGGCTGTGCCAGTTGTTGCGCGCCGTGGACGGGCCGCCCACCTTGATCGGATCGCTCAGATACCCCTGCGCCAGGGTGCGGCAAAACGCCTGCACCTGATCGCGCTCGACGCCGTTCAAGCGCTCCTGTACCAAATCAAAGCCCATCAGCAGGCTGGCCAGCTCCGTCTCGTCGACAGGGCTGAACGAGGGCTGATAGCTGCCGCTCCAGGCCAGCAGCAGCTGGCGCGCCGCCTCGAAATGCGGCATCTCGCCCGACAGCCGCCAGGCCAGCGCCTGCAAGCGCGCCTGGCGCCAGTCTTCCTGCGCCTGCTGGCTGGTCTCGCGCCCGCCCTCTCCCTTCAGCAAGCCGCCCGTGCGCACTTCCGCCATCAGGTGCACGGGCCGCGCCGCGTCCTTGCGCGCCGCCTTGACCACCTGTTCGGCGATGGCCGGCGCCACCCGCGCCTTGAGCGTGCGGGCGCGCGCGGCGGACGTCAGCGCAAACGGCAGCGCGCCTTCATGCGGGCGCGGTGCCGCGCGCAAGCCCGCCAGGGGCAGCGCCAGCAGGCCGGCCAGCACGGCGCGCCGGCGGATCAGGTGCGTACTCAAAACCGCGTCTCCCGCGCCGCGCGCAAAAAGTTATCGAGGATGGGCGTGCAATCGAGCAGCTCGACGCCGCCCGCCGAATGGAATTCCGGGTGCCACTGCAAACCCATGACGAAGCGCGCCCGCTGGTAGCGGATGGCCTCGACGATGTTGTCCCCTTGCGAATACGCTTCCACGGTGACGTCGCGCCCCAGGTCCTTGACCGACTGGTGGTGGATGGAATTGACGAGCGCCTCGCCCGTCTTCGGGAACATGCCCGCCAGCGACGAGCCTTTCGGGAAGACGATGGTGTGGCGGTGGCGGTCATACAGGTCGTTGACGTGGGAGGCCGCGCCTTCCACGTCCGAGGCGATGTCCTGGTACAGGGTGCCGCCAAAGCCCACGTTGATCAGTTGGCAGCCGCGGCAAATGCCCAGCACGGGTTTGCCAGCATCGACGAATTCGTGCAGCAGTTCCAGCTCGTACAGGTCGCGCGCGCGGTCGCCGTTCCATTCGGGCCGCGTGGCCGCCTCGGAATACGTCTGCGGCGAGACGTCGGCGCCGCCCTGCAGCACCAGGCCGTCCAGGTGGCGCGCATAGTGGCGCAGGGTGATGTTGCTCGGGTGTAGCTGGCCGCTGGTATTGACCGTCGGGATCATGAACACCAGCACGTCGCGCGACATGACCCACTGGGCGATCGACTCTTCCAGGTATTGCAGGTTCTTGCTGCGCAGGCCAGTGGCGCCCGGCTCGGGGTGGAAAATGCGCGCCGAGATGCCGATGCGCAGGGTGCGCCGCATGAAATCGCGGCTGGCCTTGTCGCGCATGGAACGGTAGCGCGACGAGATCACCCGCCAGGCCAGCGCCAGCGGCGTGTCGTTATCCTTCAAATAGCGGGGGGCGGCGTCGTGCGCGCGGTGCTCATCATCGGGCGCCCGGCGGCCCACCCGGTCGGGCCGCGATGGCGCTGCGGAATCGGTGGATGGGGGCTGCTGGGGATCTTTTTCGTCTGACATGGCAAGGCTGACTGAAAGCGGAGACGTTTTCAATATAAACCCCTGCTTCCGAAAGCACGATTCAATTTTGTAACAAAAGCACATGCGCGGGGCATCCACGCAACACGGCGGCAGTAAAACTGCATACAGTCCGTTTACGCCGGCGGGCCCGCTTTTTAGAGAATTTTTACGCCCCCGCTGCTAATCTTGAACGTACCTCAACCACCGCTGCAAAGCCACCATGGAACCCCATTCACGCCAGCCATCGCATCAAGCACTGCCCCACCGCCATCCCCGCCTGCCCACCTTCCTCATGCACATCACGGTCGACAAAGCCTGCCTGGCCGAGCTGCGACAACTGGTCGTCAGGACCTGCGGCGGCATGCTGTCGTTCATGCGCGTCGAGGCGGTCGACCACGCCGAGCGCATGAAGGTCTGGCTGTGCGTGACGGAACCGGCGCTGCGCCTGACCATGGATGCCGTCATGCGCCTGCTGCCGGCGGCGGAATTTGGCCGCATCAGCCAGGGGAAATCGCTATGAACCAGTATTCCTGCGAACAGGCCATGTCGTCATCGCGCATCACCGCGCACTTCCAGGGCATCTGGGTACCGATGGTCACGCCATTTTGCGACGGCGATGGCGACATCGACTTCGACGCGGCCCAGCAGCTCGCGTGCGAACTGGCCGCCAGCGGCGTCGATGGCCTGGTGGTGTGCGGCACCACGGGCGAAGCGGCCATGCTGAGCGCCGCGGAACAGGGCATGCTGCTCGACAGCGTGCTCGAAGCCGTCGGCCCCCGCTTCCCCGTCGTCATGGGGATAGGCGGCAGCGATACGCGCAGCGTCGTCGCCACGGTGCAGCGCTACAACGACCATCCGCTGGCCGGCCTGCTGGTCTCGGCACCAGCGTATGTGCGCCCTTCGCAGGACGGCATCGTGCGCCACTTCCAGGCCATCGCCGCCGCCACCGACCAGTCCATCGTGCTGTACAACGTGCCGGCCCGCACGGGCGTCAATATCGAACCGCAAACGGCGGCGCTACTGGCGCGCGACTCGCACTTCGTCGCCATCAAGGAAGCGGGCGGCAAGCTGCAGCAGCTGGGCGAACTGCTGCTCGACACGCGCCTGGACGTGCTGTGCGGCGACGATGCGCTGCTGCTGGCCAGCCTGTCCATGGGCGGCCACGGCGCCATGTCGGCCGCCGCGCAGGTGCGCCCCGACCTGTATGCGCAGCTGTACCACCTCGTCAGGCAGGGACGCCACGGCGCCGCCGGCGCCCTGTTCAAGACCATGCTGCCCGTCATCCGCCTGCTGTTTGCCGAACCGAATCCCGCTCCCGTGAAGGCCGCGCTGGCCATGCAGGGCAAGGTACGCGACGCATTGCGCCTGCCGATGACGCCCATGTCGGCCGCCGGCCAGGCCGCCCTGGCCGAAGCACTCGAACCATTGATGCAGCTGCCCGTATGGACCGCGAGCGACAGGGATGCGCCGCGCGAAGGCTGTCTGCTGCAGCTGGTTTCCCCTGCCAACATCATGCCAGCCGTGCGCCAAGATGATCATCGCTATCACGGATGAACGCGGGGGGATGGAGAAATCCATCCTGGCCGGGCGGCTGGCCGCCTCGCGCGCGCTGGCCGGACGCAAGGTATTGCTGCTCGATGCCGATCCGCGTCAGGGCGCCATGGCGCAAGCCAGGAACCTGCACGACGGCGCCATGCACGGCAGCCTGACGCGGCCGCGCCTGATGGCGCGCGCCATCAGCGCCAAGGGCTTGCAGCCGGAGCTGGAGCACTTGGTGCACTGCTACCACGACATCGTCATCGACAGCGAAGGCCGCGACTCCATGGGCAGCCGTTCGGCCCTGATCGCCGCGCGCGTGCTGGTGGTGCCGCTAGCCGGCGTCGTCGACGCCAACGCGCAGGCGGGCCTGGCGCGCCGCATCGCGCACGCGCGCAGCGTCAATCCGGATCTACGCGTCCTGCTGGCAAGGGATACGCAAGCGGCGCCCGCCCACGCCCTGGCCGCGCGGATTCCAGCCGCCCGCGTGGTCGGTCTGGAACAGCTGTACTGCGCCGTTTTCAACCTGCCCGCCTAGAGCACCTAACATAACCTACTGCGCGTCGCGATTTGCGGCCTCCGATGCTCACTGTGCATTCGCACAGCTGCGCGTCTCAGCCGCAACTCACTGCCGCTCGCTACGGTTCTGTTAGGCGCTCTTAAGCACGCAAAAAAGGCGGCGCATGCGCCGCCTCCCTCCCCTGTCAATTAAAACGTCTTGCTGACCGTCAGCTGCAGCGCCGTCTTGCCCATGAATTTGCCATTCACTGGCGAGGCATACGCCGACTTGCCCGCGTTCGTGCCGATCACGGCCAGCGCGCCCGAAACAAAACCGAAATCGCGCGTGACGCCCACTTTCCAGTCCGTGTAGCTCGACGCATTATTGTTTTTGACCTTCTGGTGGCCCGCATGCAGGTTGCCGGTCCAGCCGTTCGTCAGGTCGATAGTCGCGCCGATATCGAGGTAGCCGCTGTTCTTGCTGTTGACGATGCCGAACAGGTTCGAGACGGCATGCGAATACTTGACGTAGGCGGGACCATACGACAGCTGGCCGTAGACTTCCTGCGTATCCGCGTCGGCCAGGCCGGCGATGTGCTTCAAGCCGTTGTCCCCATACACATAGGCGAGCACGCCGACGTCATAGCCCACATCGCCGCCCAACTGGCCGCGCTTGCCCGCATACAGGTCCACTTCCACGTCGCCGCTGCCGCCCGCATCCTTGGTCCACTTGATGGTGGAAGCCCAGGCGCCCGCATACAGGCCCGTCGGGTTATTGATGTAATCCACGCCGCCCTGCAGCGCGGGCTTCAGGCGCGTCTGCGAGATGCCCCGGTAACGGTAGTCGGACACGCCGGCCACGTTGAAACTGACTTCATTGTCGGGCTTGGCCTCGTCCGCGTGGGCCAGGCTGCCCGTCAAGGCTGTGAAGGGGACAGCGACGGCAAGTGCAAGTAGCATTTTATTCATGGTTTTTTCTTCTTCATGGGTGGTATGGGCCTTTGCCAACATGGCGCAGCTGGCCCGCCGCTGCAAAAAAAGGTAAAGCGTCCCCCTGGCGCGCGCGGCGCCTGTTTTCAAACAGGGGAATATCAGGTGTTAGAGCGGCAGCAGCAGCCGGTAGCCGACGGCCGTTTCCGTCAGCAGGTACTGCGGCTGGGCCGGATCGGCTTCCAGCTTCTGGCGCAGATGGCCCATGTAGATGCGCAGGTAATGGCCGTTTTCGCTGTTCGACGGCCCCCACACTTCGCGCAGCAGCTGCGGATTGGTGACCACCCTGCCCGCGTTCTTCACGAGCACCGACAGCAGGCGGAACTCCGTCGGCGTCATGTGCACCAGCTGCTTGTTGCGCGTCACCAGCCGGTCCTTCAGGTCGACGCGCACGTCGCCGAACTGCACCACGCCATCGTCGCTGGCGGCGGGCTGGCGCTGGCGGCGCAAGGTGGCGCGCACGCGGGCCAGCAGCTCGCCCACGCCGAACGGCTTGGTCAGGTAGTCGTCGGCGCCCGCATCGAGCGCGCGGATCTTGTCCTGCTCGTCAACCCGCGCCGACAGCACGATGATGGGTACGGCCGACCATTTGCGGATGTCGGCGATGAAATCGATGCCGTCGCCGTCGGGCAGCCCCAGGTCCAGCACGATCAGGTCGGGCCGGCGCGTGCCCGCGTCGATCAGGCCCCGCTGCATGGTGGCGGACTCGAAAATCTGCCAGCCCTCGTCTTCCAGCGCGGCGCGCACGAAGCGGCGGATTTGCGGTTCATCCTCGACCAGCAAGGCAGTGGCGGAAGGTTCGTTCATGTTGGTTTTCCTGTTTCATGGTCGTTGGCATCATCGAGCTCGATCTCCGGCGGCGCCGGCGGCGTGCCCAGCGGCAGGCTGAAGACGATGGCGGCGCCCTGCCCCGGCACGTGGGGCTGCGCGTGGATGGTGCCGCCATGGGCTTCGACGATGGCGCGGCAGATGGCCAGCCCCAGCCCGACGCCCGGCTTGTTCGATTCGCGCTCGCCACGCGTGAATTTTTCAAAGATGGCTTCTTCGCGGCCGGGCGGCAGGCCCGGGCCATCGTCAAGCACCGTCACCTGCAGGAACTGGCCGTGCACTCCGGCCGCGACCGTGATGGTGCTGCCCGGCGGCGTGTACTTGGCCGCGTTTTCCAGCAGGTTGCACAGCACGCGCTCGATCAGCACGGCATCGTAGCGCACCAGCGGCAGGTCCGGCGCCAGCTGCGTCTGCACGGCGTGCTGCTGCAGTTGCGGGCCGCTGGCGCGCAGCGCGCTGCCCACCACTTCTTCCAGCGCCTGCCATTGCAAATTCAGGCGAACCTGGCCGCTCTCGATGCGCGCCATGTCCAGCAAGTTCGCCACCAGGGCGCTCATGCGCACGGTTTCGGACTGCAGCGAGCGCGCCATGTCCAGCTGCGCGGGCGACAGCGCAGGCCGGGACAGGGCCAGCGATTCGGCCAGGCCCACCAGCGACGTCAAGGGCGTGCGCAAGTCGTGCGACAGGGCCGCCAGCAGCGAATTGCGCAGCCGCTCGGATTCCATCTGCAGCAGCGCGCCCTGGGCCACGTCGATGTAGTGCACGCGCTCGAGCGCGATGGCCGCCAGGGCGGCAAAGGTATCGAGGTGCTGGCGCTGTTCCGGCACCAGCAGCCAGCGACCGCGCTGCGCGCCATCGAGCGGCAGCAGCGCCAGCACGCCGCGCGTGCGCATGGGCGCGATCAGCGGCAGGTAGAAAATGGGCGAAGCCGGCAAGGTATCGGTGCCCGTCCCCGCCGCCTGCGCGTGGTCGAAGGCCCACTGCGCGATGCCGATATCGAGCGGCTCGCCGCCGTTCGCGGCCTGCAAGCTGCCCTCGTCATCGGGCAGCAGCAAGGTGGCGCGCGCGCGGAACGCCCGTTCGATGGCGCTTTTCGTGATGTCGAAAATCTGCTCCGTCTGCAGCACACCGGACAACTCGCGCGAGAATTCGTACAGGGCGCGGGCGCGCGCTTCGCGGTGCGAGGCCACGCGCGCCTGGAAGCGCAGGCCGGCCGTCAGGTGGCCCGTGATCAGGCCCACGGCCAGCATCACGCCAAACGTGATCACATACTGGAAATCGCCCACGGCAAACGAGAAACGGGGCGGCACGAAGATGAAATCGAAGCAGGCCACGCCCACCAGGCTGGCCAATGCCGCCGGCCCGCGTCCCAGGCGCACGGCCACCAGCACCACCGTCAGCAGGGACAGCATGGCGATGTTGGCCAGGTCCAGGTAGGGTTGCAACGGGACGGAGGCAAGGGCCGTGGCCAGGCTGACGCCGGCGGCCAGGATGTAGCGCCAGTGACGCGATGGCCGGCGCGGCGCCTCCGCATCGTCGCCCGCCGTGCGCCGGGGCGCCGCATCGGCCGGCGGCAAGCCCACCTCGATCAGGTCGATATCGGGCGCCAGGCTGGCCATGCGGGCGGCCGGCGGCGCCTGCCACAGGCGCGCCAGCGCGCCGCCGCGGCCACGTCCCACGATGACTTTCGAGATATTCGCGCCGCGCGCATACTCGACCACGGCGCCGGCGATGTCGGCGGACGGCACAATGGCCGTGCGTGCGCCCAGGTCCTGCGCCAGTTTCAGGGTTTTCAGGATGCGTTCGCGCTGGCCCGCCGGCAAGTGCTGCAAGCGCGGCGTTTCCACGTACAGCGCGTGCCATTCCGCGTTCAGCTGGCTGGCCAGGCGCGCCGTGCTGCGGATCACGTGTTCGCCCCCCGCGTGCGGTCCCACGCAAGCCAGCAGCGCGGCGCCCGTCTTCCACACGGGATTGATGGATTTCTCGACGCGGTAGGCCTGCACGTCATCCTGGATCCGGTCCGCCGTGCGGCGCAAGGCCAGCTCGCGCAGGGCGATCAGGTTACCCTTGCGGAAAAAATGCTGCGATGCCCGTTCGGCCTGCTGCGGCTGATACACCTTGCCCTGCTTCAGGCGGCGCAGCAGTTCATCGGCGGGGATATCGACCAGCACCACTTCATCGGCGCGGTCGAACACCGTGTCGGGCAGGGTCTCGGCCACGCGCACGCCCGTGATCCCGCCCACCACGTCGTTCAGGCTTTCCAGGTGCTGCACGTTCACGGTCGACAGCACGTCGATGCCGGCCGCCAGCAATTCCTCGACATCCTGCCAACGCTTCGGATGGCGCGAACCGGCCACGTTCGAATGGGCCAGTTCATCCATCAATATCAGCGGCGGCGCGCGGCGCAAGGCCTCGTCCAGGTCGAACTCGTACAGGGTCTTGCCCCGGTACTCGATGGCCTTGAGCGGAAGCACGGGCAAGCCGTCCAGCTGGGCCGCCGTATCCTGGCGCCCATGCGTCTCCACCACGCCCACAAGCAAGTCCTGGCCGTCGGCCAGCAATTTGCGCGCGGCCGCCAGCATCGCGTAAGTCTTGCCGACGCCGGCCGAGGCGCCGAAATAGATGCGCAGCCGGCCGCGCGCGGCTTTCTGTTCCTGCGCCTGCACTTGTGCCAGCAGGGCATCAGGGTCGGGGCGTTGGCTGTCGTTGGGGAGCATGTTGTATTTTAATCTTCTTGGGCATTGTAGGTCGGATTAGCGCGTCCGAAGGGCGCGCGTAATCCGACAACATCGTTGGCCTGGCTGGTGGTGATGTCGGCTTACGCTGCGCTAAGCCGACCTGCGCCGACCTGCGCCTTATTTTGCCATGGCATCCAACGCCAGATTCAGTTCCAGCACATTCACGCGCGGTTCGCCGAAAAAGCCGATATACGCGGTTTTCTGCACCTTGGCGATGGCGTTTTCCACCTGCGCCAGCGGCACGGCGCGCACGCGGGCCACGCGCGGCGCCTGGTACAAGGCGCCCGCCAGGCTGATTTCCGGGTCCAGGCCGCTGCTCGACGCCGTCACCAGGTCGACGGGGATCGGCTTGCGGTTGCCGGGATCGGCTGCCTGCAGGGCGGCGATGCGCGCCTTGACGGCGTCCACCAGGGCCGGATTGGTCGGACCCTGGTTCGAGCCGCCCGAACCGGCGCCGTTATTGGCCATCGGCGCGGTGGCCGACGGCCGGCCCCAGAAATACTTGGGCGAGGTGAAGGACTGGCCGATCAGCATCGAGCCGACGGGCTTGCCCCCACGCTCGACGATGCTGCCGTTGACTTCATCGCTGAAGGCCAGCTGGCCGATGCCGGCCGTGGCAAACGGATAGACGACGCCGCAGATCACGGTCAGCGCGGCAAACAGGACCAGGGCGGGACGTACGATAGTGCTCATGATGGTTCCTTTAGACTAAATTGAGGGCGGACAGCAGCATGTCGATCAGCTTGATCCCGATGAAGGGCAAAATAATCCCGCCCAGGCCGTAGATCAGCAGGTTGCGGCGCAACAGGCTGGCCGCGCCGATGGCCCGGTACTGCACGCCTTTCAGCGCCAGCGGAATCAGCACGACGATGATCAGGGCATTGAAGATCACGGCCGACATGATGGCCGAGGCGGGGCTGGCCAGGTGCATGATGTCGAGCGCCTTCAATTGCGGATAGGTGCCCACGAACGCCGCCGGGATGATGGCGAAGTACTTGGCGATGTCGTTCGAGATCGAGAACGTCGTCAGCGAACCGCGCGTCATCAGCATCTGCTTGCCGATTTCAACGATTTCCAGCAGCTTGGTCGGGTTCGAATCGAGGTCGACCATATTGCCCGCCTCCTTCGCCGCCTGCGTGCCCGAATTCATGGCCACGGCCACGTCGGCCTGGGCCAGCGCCGGTGCATCGTTGGTGCCGTCGCCCGTCATCGCCACCAGGCGGCCTTCGGCCTGGTAGCTGCGGATGAGTTTGAGCTTGTCTTCCGGCGTCGCTTCGGCGAGGAAATCGTCCACGCCCGCTTCGGCGGCAATCGCGGCCGCCGTCAGCTTGTTGTCGCCCGTGATCATGACGGTCTTGATGCCCATGCGGCGCAATTCCGCGAAGCGCTCCTTGATGCCGCCCTTGACGATATCCTTCAGTTCCACGGCGCCCATGACGCGGCCATCGTCCACCACCACCAGCGGCGTGCTGCCGCGGCGCGCGATGTCGTCGACGGCGCGTCCCACCTCCGCCGGATACGGCTGGCCCAGCGCTTCCACATACTTTTTCATGGAATCGGCCGCGCCCTTGCGCAACTGGCGCACCTGCTGCTCGCCCGGGATATCCACGCCGCTCATGCGCGTCTGCGCCGTGAACGGCACGAAGGTAGCGTGCAGGCTGGCCATCTCGCGTTCGCGGATATTGAATTTCTGCTTGGCCAGCACGACGATGCTGCGCCCTTCCGGCGTTTCATCGGCCAGCGAAGCCAGTTGCGCCGCATCGGCCAGCTGCTGCTCCGTCACGCCAGGGGCAGGCACGAAGCTCGACGCCTGGCGGTTGCCCAGGGTGATGGTGCCCGTCTTATCGAGCAGCAGCACGTCCACGTCGCCGGCCGCTTCCACGGCGCGCCCCGACGTGGCGATCACATTGGCCTGCATCATGCGGCTCATGCCGGCCACGCCGATGGCGGACAGCAAACCGCCGATGGTGGTCGGGATCAAACACACGAGCAGCGCGATCAGCACGGTGATCGTCACCGGCGTGCCGGTGCCGGCCGCCGCCACGGAAAACAGCGAATACGGCAGCAAGGTCACGGTGACGATCAGGAACACGATCGACAGGGCTACCAATAAAATCGTCAGGGCGATCTCGTTCGGCGTCTTCTGGCGCTTGGCGCCTTCGACCATGGCGATCATGCGGTCGATGAAGGCTTCGCCCGGGTTGACGGAAACGCGCACCAGCAGCCAGTCGGACAGCACGCGGGTGCCGCCCGTGACGGCGGAAAAGTCGCCGCCCGATTCGCGGATGACGGGCGCCGATTCGCCCGTGATGGCGCTTTCGTCGACGGAGGCCACGCCGGCCGTGACCTCGCCGTCGGCGGGAATCACGTCGCCCGCCTCGACCAGCACCGTCATGCCCTTGCGCAGGTCGGTCGCCGGCGTGGGCAGCCAGGAGGTGCCGTACTTCGGCGTCTGCATTTTCTTCGCCATCACCGTCTGCTTGAGGGCGCGCAGCGAAGCCGCCTGGGCCTTGCTGCGGCCTTCGGCCAGCGCTTCGGCGAAGTTCGCGAACAGCACGGTAAACCACAGCCACACGGCGACGGCGACGATGAAGCCGAACGGCGCTTCACCCTGGCCATTCAGGGCCTGGATGGCCAGCAGGGTCGTGATGATGCTGCCGACATAGACGACGAACATCACGGGGCTGCGCCACTGCGTGCGGGGGTCGAGTTTTTTGAACGCATCGACGATGGCTGGGCCAATCAGTGCGGAATCGAACAAAGTCAGGCTTGTGCGTGACATGGTAGCCTCTTATTTGATGAAAAGTTGCAGGTGTTCGACGATCGGGCCCAGGGCCAGCGCGGGAACGTAATTGAGCACGCCGACGAGTACGACGACGCCGATCAGCAGGCCGATGAACATGGGGCCGTGCGTGGGCATGGTGCCCGCGTTGGCCGACAGGCGCTGCTTGGCCGCCAGCGAACCGGCCACCGCCAGCACGGGCACGATCACGCCGAAGCGGCCGAACCACATGGCGATCGCCAGCATCACGTTGTAGAACGGCGTGTTGGCGGACAGGCCCGCAAACGCGCTGCCGTTGTTGTTGGCCGCCGACGTGAAGGCGTACAGGATCTCGGAGAAACCGTGCGCGCCCGGATTGGCCACGCCGATCTTGCCCGGTTCGACCATCACGGCGATCGCCGTACCCGTCAATACGAGGGCTGGCGTGATCAGGATGGCCAGCGACACCATCTTCATTTCATACGCCTGGATTTTCTTGCCCAGGTATTCAGGCGTGCGGCCTATCATCAGGCCGGCGATGAAGACGGCCAGGATGGCGAACATCAGCATGCCGTACAGGCCCGTGCCCACGCCGCCGAAGATCACTTCGCCGAACTGCATCAGCAGCAGCGGCACCATGCCGCCCAGGGGCATGTAGGAGTCGTGCATGGAGTTGACGGCGCCGCACGATGCGGCCGTCGTCACCGCCGCGAACAGGGTCGAGGAGCTGATGCCGAAGCGCGTTTCCTTGCCTTCCATATTGCCGCCCGATTGCAGGCTGCTGGCCTGCTGGTCCACGCCCAGCGCCTGCAGCGCAGGATTGGCCTGCTGCTCGGCGCTCATCACGCCGGCCGTCATGACGACAAAGATCAGGGACATCGCGGCCAGCACGGCCCAGCCTTGGCGCATGTCGCCCACCATGCGGCCGAAGGTGAAGCACAGGCCGGCGGGAATGATGAAGATGGCCAGCATCTGCAGGAAGTTCGACAGCACGGTGGGGTTTTCGTACGGGTGCGAGGAATTGGCATTGAAGAAGCCGCCGCCATTCGTGCCCAGCAGCTTGATCGACTCCTGCGACGCGACGGGGCCCATGGCGATCGTCTGCGTCGTCGCCACTTGCGCTTCCATCACGGGTTTGCCGGCGGCGTCCAGCACGGGCTGGCCGTCAGCCGTCGTTTTCGACGTTTCATACGCCACGTGGTCGAGCAGGGTCACTTCCTTGTAGGCGGAAAAATTCTGGATCATGCCTTCGCCCATGAAGATGACGGACAGGGCCAGGGACAGCGGCAGCAGGATGTACAGGGTCGAGCGCACCAGGTCGACCCAGAAATTGCCGATCGATTTGCCCGAGCGCGAGGCGAAGCCGCGCACCAGCGCGAAGATCACGGCGATGCCGGTGGCCGCCGAAAAGAAATTCTGGCACGCCATGCCCAGCATCTGGGTCAGATAGCTCATGGTCTGTTCTCCGCCGTAGCCCTGCCAGTTGGTATTGGCGACGAAGCTGACGGTGGTATTGAACGAGGAATCGGGGCTGACGGCGCCCAGGCCCTGGGGATTGAGGGGCAGGAAACCCTGCAGGCGCTGCAGGCCGTAGACGAAGACGGCGCCCACGGTATTGAAGACGATCAGGGCGATGGCATAGCTTTTCCAGCCCATGGCCTTGTCGGCGGGAAGGCCAGACCAGCGGTACAGCAGGTTTTCCAGCTTTTGCAGCCAGCCCAGGCCGCGCACGGGGCCATCGCCGGCCACCCTGGCCATGTACAGGCCCAGCGGATAGCCGGCGGCCAGCAGCACGGCCAGGAAGGCCACCAATAACAGTATCGATTGCGTCGTCATCACAGTTCCTCCGCCTTCAGCAGCGCCACCAGCAAATACACGAGCAGGCCGGCCGAGACGACGGCGCCCAGCACATAAAACGCGTTCATTTGACGCTCCCTAATTTGTCGCAGGCGACGGCAAAGCCGGCCGCCAGGACGAAAAACACGGCAATCAAGCCGAGATATACGAGATCCATTCCCACCCTCATTCAGGTTTGTTTTGATAGTGAGCAGATTAGCCAAAAGGGTCTAAAAAATTCGTAAAGACTGGGAAGGCAGCTGTAAACAAGATGTAAAAAAGGCGGCTTTACCGCATAAAATCCATCACAATTGGCGCAAAACCACGCGCGCGGCGCACCGTTGTTGCCCTGGAGTAGCGCTATTGCTCGCCGGACAAGATAGAATGCGCGAGCGTCCGCACAAGGACGCCAAGCCTGCCGCACTGCCCTCCCCCAGTGACGCTGGACGGGATATACTGTATATTCATACAGTTATCGCCGCCGCTGTCATTGCGCCCCGCAGTGCCCTGGCCTGGCGTTCCAACCACTGTCTTTACTTAGCTTGAACACGTATGGCCACTAAAAAACCAGCATCCGACTACAGCGAATCATCCATCCGTGTCCTGAAAGGACTGGAACCCGTCAAGCAGCGCCCGGGGATGTACACCCGCACTGAAAATCCGCTGCACATCATTCAGGAAGTGATCGACAATGCCTCCGACGAGGCGCTGGGCGGTCATTGCACGCATATCGCCGTGACGCAGAACACGGATGGCAGCATCACCGTCGAAGACAATGGCCGCGGCATTCCCGTCGGCCTGCACCCGGAAGAAGGCGTGCCGACGGTGGAAATCGTGTTTACACGGCTGCACGCGGGCGGCAAGTTCGACAAGGGTTCGGGCGGCGCCTACGCGTTCTCGGGCGGCTTGCACGGCGTCGGCGTGTCCGTCACCAATGCGCTGTCGACGCGCCTGGAAATCACCGTCTGGCGCAAGGAAAGCGACGGCAACGGCTTGCACCACATGGTGTTTGCCAACGGCGACGTGATCGAGCCCCTGAGTTCCCGCCCCGCCCCGCGCGACGGCAAGAAATCCGGCACGCGCGTCACGGCCTGGCCCGATGCAAAATACTTTGATTCGCCGAACATCTCGCAAACGGAGCTGCAACGCCTGCTGCGCTCGAAAGCCGTGCTGCTGCCGGGCGTGACCGTCACGCTGACCAACGCGAAGACGGGCGATACGCAGACCTGGCAGTACGCGGAAGGCTTGCGCGGCTACCTGACCGAAACGCTGGCGCAGGTATCGAATGGCGAAACCTTGATTCCCCTGTTCGAAGGCGCGCAATACGCTGGCCCGGACTCGGAAGGCTTTGCCGAAGGCGAAGGCGCGGCCTGGGTGGTGGCGTGGACGGAAGAAGGCGCCATCGTGCGCGAATCGTATGTCAACCTGATTCCCACCTCGAATGGCGGCACGCACGAATCGGGCTTGCGCGACGGCCTGTTCGGCGCCGTGAAAAACTTCGTCGAGATGCACTCGCTGCTGCCCAAAGGCGTGAAGCTGCTGCCGGAAGACGTGTTCGCGCGCGCATCGTTCGTGCTGTCGGCCAAGGTGCTGGACCCGCAATTCCAGGGCCAGATCAAGGAACGCCTCAATTCGCGCGACGCCGTGCGCCTCGTGTCGACGTTCACCAAGCCGCCGCTGGAACTGTGGCTGAACCAGCACGTCGACTATGGCAAGAAGCTGGCCGAGCTCGTGATCAAGCAGGCGCAGTCGCGCCAGCGTTCGCTGCAAAAAGTGGAAAAGAAAAAATCCTCGGGCGTGGCCGTATTGCCCGGCAAGCTGACCGACTGCGAATCGTCGGACATCGCGCGCAATGAACTGTTCCTCGTCGAGGGCGACTCGGCGGGCGGTTCGGCCAAGATGGGCCGCGACAAGGAATTCCAGGCGATCCTGCCCCTGCGCGGCAAGGTCCTGAACTCGTGGGAAACGGACCGCGACCGCCTGTTCGCCAATAACGAGATCCACGACATTGCGGTGGCCATCGGCGTCGATCCGCATAGCGTGGGCGACTCGCCCGACCTGTCGGGCCTGCGCTACGGCAAGATCTGCATCCTGTCGGATGCGGACGTGGACGGCTCGCACATCCAGGTACTGCTGCTGACCCTGTTCTTCAAGCACTTCCCGGTCCTGATCAACAAGGGCCACATCTGCATCGCCCGTCCGCCTTTGTACCGCGTGGACGCGCCGGCGCGCGGCAAGAAGCCGATGCAGAAAATCTATGCGCTCGACGACGGCGAGCTGGTCGCCATCGAGGACAAGCTGCGCAAGGAAGGCGTGAAACAGGGCGCCTGGTCGATCTCGCGCTTCAAGGGCCTGGGCGAGATGAACGCCGAGCAGCTGTGGGAAACGACGATGAACCCGGACACGCGCCGTTTGCTGCCCGTGACGCTCGGCGAAATCGACCACATGGCCTCGGCCTCGCGCTTCAATATGTTGATGGGCAAGGGCGAAGCGGCCGGACGCCGCGCCTGGATCGAGGAACACGGCAATGAGGCGGAGGCGGATATCTGATGATCATCGGCATCGACCTGGGCACCACCAACAGCCTGGTCGCCATCTGGCGCGACGGCAAGGCTTCCATCATCCCGAATGCGCTCGGTGAACACCTGACGCCGTCGTGCGTGAGCATCGATGACGACGGCACCGTGCTGGTGGGCCGCGCCGCGCGCGAACGGCTGCAGACGCACCCGCAGCTGACGGCGGCCGTCTTCAAGCGCTACATGGGCAGCGAAAAGAAGATCACCCTCGGCACGCAGCAATTCCGCCCGGAAGAACTGTCGTCGATGGTGCTGCGCGCGCTGAAGGAAGATGCCGAAGCCTTTTTGGGGCACAAGGTCGAGGAAGCCATCATCACCGTGCCCGCGTATTTCAGCGATGCGCAGCGCAAGGCCACGCGCATCGCCGGCCAGCTGGCGGGCCTGCGCGTGGAACGTCTGCTCAACGAGCCGACGGCCGCCGCGCTGGCCTACGGCATCCGCGACAAGGAACAGGAAAGCAAATTTCTCGTCTTCGACCTGGGCGGCGGCACGTTCGACGTGTCGATCCTGGAACTGTTCGAAGGCGTGATGGAAGTGCGCGCCTCGGCCGGCGACAATTTTTTGGGCGGCGAAGACTTCGTCACCGTGCTGGTCGACGCTTTCATGGAAGGCAGCGGCCTGCGCGACGCCGTCGGCAGCCGCCTGCTCGACCCGCGCCAGCAGCAGCTGCTGCGCGACGAAGCCGAGCGCGTCAAGCGATTGCTGTCGGACCAGCCGTCCGTGCGCATGGCCACGCGCTACCAGGACAAGGAATATAGCTGGGAGATCGGCGAAGACAAGCTGGCGCAATTGTGCGAGCCGCTGCTGGCACGCCTGCGCCTGCCCGTGGAACGGGCGCTGCGCGACGCCACCATCCGCGCGGCGGAATTGAATGAAGTGGTGCTGGCCGGCGGCGCCACGCGCATGCCGCTGGTGCGTAAACTCGTCTCGCGCATGTTCGGCCGCTTCCCCGCCATCCACCTGGACCCGGACGAAGCCGTGGCGCTGGGCGCCGCCGTGCAGGCGGGCCTGAAGATGCGCGACGCGGCCCTCGACGAAGTGGTCATGACGGACGTGGCGCCGTATTCGCTGGGCATTTCGATTTCGCGCCAGGTCGGCGCGAACCAGTATGAGGGCGGCCATTACCTGCCCATCATCGAGCGCAACTCCGTGGTGCCCGTCTCGCGCACGGAAAACATCACCACCATCCACGACAACCAGAAGGAAATCAACGTGGCGATCTTCCAGGGCGAGTCGCGCCTGGTGGCCGACAACGTCTTCCTGGGCAAGATCAGCTTCCCGATCCCCGCGAAAAAGGCGGGCGAGATCGGCATCGACGTGCGCTTCACCTACGACGTCAGCGGCGTGCTGGAAGCGGAAGTGACGGTGCTGGCCACGCAGGAACGCCACAAGATGATCATCAGCGACAACGCGGGCGTGATGACGCCGGAACAGATCGAGCAGCGCTTTGCGGAACTGGCCGACCTGAAGATCCACCCGCGCGAGCAGATGGAAAACCGCACCCTCGTCACGCGCGCCGACCGGCTGTACGAACAGTCGCTGGGCGACGTGCGCCAGTACCTGGCGGCGCACACGGCCAATTTCCAGGCCGCGCTGGAAACGCAGGACCCGGCCACCATCCGCAAGGCGCGCCAGGCGCTCGACGAGGTGTTGCGCCAGGTCGAGAGCGAGAGCTTCCTGTAAATGGACGGCGGCATGCACAACGGCCAGCGCGGCCTGTGGGAGATCCTGGGCACGGAGCCGACCGGCGACGAGCGCGCCCTCAAGCGCGCGTATGCGAAGCGCCTGAAGGTGACGCGTCCCGAAGACGATCCTGCCGCCTTCCAGGAGCTGCGCGAAGCGTATGAATACGCGCTGCGCCATGCGCACCTGTTTGCTGGTGAGCTGCCGGAAACGCAAGCGGCCGAAGCGGCAGTGGAGGAAGCGCCAGAAGCGCCGCCCCTGGAGCCGGCCGACCTGTGGGGCGTCATCGACGAACCCGCGCAGCAAGCGCCCGCGGAACTGTGGGGCGTCATCGCCCAGGACCAGGCACCGCCGCCGGAACTATGGGGCGTGGTCGCCATCGATCCGGCGCAGGAAGCGGCCAATCTGTGGCAAGGCTGCCTGGCATGGATGCGGCATGCGGATGCGGGCGAGGCGCTGGCCCGCATGCTGCAGGACGACGCCATGCTCAACCTCGACGTGCGCGAGGAATTCGAGCTGTGCGCGCTGCGCTATTGCGCCAGCGCCGGCTATGACCTGGCGCTGCGCCACGCCCTGTTCGAGCAGCTAGGCTGGGACCACGATTTTTCCTACCTGGCGCGCAGCCATGCGGACCTGGTGCGCAGCGCCGTGCAGCGCTACCGGGCCGACCGCTCGTTCGCCCATTTCAGCGACAACCGCGACAGCTACCCGGGCCTGGACTGCATCATGTCGCAGCAGCCGCCAAGCGCCTACGCGCGCCAGCTGTTCGATGAAAAATTCACGCTGCAGCTGCGCGAGCTGCTGCACGCGATACGCTGGCAGCATGGCGAGATGCTGGCCTACAAGCTCGATACGGACCTGTTCGAGCAGTGGGAACACGCCGTCCATGGCAAACGCTACTTCAAGCAGACGGCGCTCGCGTCGGGCGGCCTGGGCTTCGTGCTGCACTTCATGCTTGCGGGCGTGCTCGATGCGGCCGGCTTCAAGCTCGGCGACACGGCCGCCTATGCCAGCCTGCTCGGCTTCCAGGCGCTGGCCTTTGCCGTGCTGGCCATGCATGCCTTGCGCTGGCCGGCACCCCTGTTCGCGCGGCTCGACTCGCTGCAGGAAGCGCTGCAGGACCGCCTGCCCGTACTATGGCAGCGGCCCGGCTTGCGGCAACTGGGCTGGATCGTGCCCTACCTCGTACTGGCGCTGATGCTGTTCCTGCCCGAACGCAGCGACACCATGCGCCTCGTCACTGCGGGCGGCCTGTGCGCGTCGGCCCTGCTCGCGTATGCGATGAACCGCCAGCTGCTGCATGGCATGCTGCTGCTCCTGGTCCTGGGCATGTCGCTGTTCGCCGCCATGTTCATGAGCGGCAAGGGCCAGTCTGCGCTGGCCATCGGCGACGCCATGCCGATGATGTTTTGTCTGGCGGCGCTGGCCCTGCGCAGCGCCACCGGCCTGTATGGCGATTGCGGCGGGCCGGAGGCGCTCTTGCCCCGCCTGCGCGCGGCATGGCTGATCGGCTGTGCGGGCTTGCTGTTGCAACTGTATTTGCAATTGCTGCCGGCCGCCCTCGTGGGCGCAGCGCTGTATGCCTGGTCGTGCGCCGGCCTGCTGTTTTCCCCCACCGATTTCAAATGGAAGACGATCTGGCCGGTGGTGCTGGTGCCGTCCCTCGCCAGCTTCGTGCTGGCCGGCCACGCCCCGGCCATCCGCGCCATGCCGATGATGCACAACAGCGTCGAGCTGGCCCTGGCCGTGCTGTATCTGACCTTGCGCTATATGTATCTGACGTACGGCAAGTCCTTTTCCAAATCACGGCTGTCATAATCAGCCCCACGAATTCAACCGCAACCACTTAACACCGAAACAAGCGCCATGTCCACACAAACCAATTTATTTGACGATGCCCAGCCTGAGCCGATCGAGCCGGATGAACCGGTATTCGACGGCGAAGCGCTGACCCTGTCCACCTTTGCCGAGCGCGCCTATCTCGATTACGCCATCTCCGTCGTCAAGGGCCGCGCCCTGCCCGACGTGTGCGACGGCCAGAAGCCCGTGCAGCGCCGCATCCTGTATGCGATGAATGAGCTGGGCTTGAATTCCACGGCGAAGCCGCGCAAATCGGCGGCCGTGGTCGGCGACGTGCTGGGTAAATTGCATCCGCACGGCGACCAGTCCGTGTACGACGCGCTGGTGCGCATGGCGCAGGATTTCTCCCTGCGCTATCCGCTGATCGATGGCCAGGGCAACTTCGGCTCGCGCGACGGCGACGGCGCCGCGGCCATGCGTTACACGGAAGCGCGCCTGACGCCGATCGCCAAGCTGCTGATGGATGAAATCGGCATGGGCACGGTGGATTTCCAGCCCAACTACGACGGTTCGACGGAAGAACCGAAGCTGCTGCCGGCGCGCCTGCCGATGGTGCTGCTCAATGGCGCCTCCGGCATCGCCGTGGGCCTGGCGACGGAAATCCCGTCGCACAACCTGGCCGAAGTAGCGAAAGCGGCCGTCGCCATGATCCGCGATCCGAAGATGACGCACGCCGAGCTCATGGCCATCATTCCCGGCCCCGACTTCCCCGGCGGCGGCCAGATCATCACGCCGCCCTCGCAGATCGCCGACATGTACGCGAGCGGCCGTGGCAGCATGAAGGTGCGCGCGCGCTGGAAGATCGAGGAACTGGCGCGCGGCCAGTGGCAAGCCGTCGTGACGGAACTGCCGCCGGGCACCTCGTCGCAGAAGGTGCTGGAAGAAATCGAGGAACTGACGAATCCGAAGATCAAGCTGGGCAAGAAGGCGCTGTCGCCGGACCAGGTGGCCCTGAAAGCGCTGATCCTCAATTCGCTCGACACCATCCGCGACGAATCGGGCCGCGCCGCGCCCGTGCGCCTCGTGTTCGAGCCGAAGTCGAAAAACCAGGACCAGACGGAATTCATGCTGATGCTGCTGGCGCATACGTCGCTGGAATCGTCGACCTCGATCAACCTGGTGATGATAGGCGGCGACGGCCGTCCGCGCCAGAAAGGCCTGGGCGACATCCTGCGCGAATGGATCGACTTCCGTTTCGAGACCGTCACGCGCCGCACCGGCTACAAACTGGGCAAGGTCAAGGACCGCATCCATATCCTGGAAGGACGCGAAGCGATCCTGCTCAATATCGACAAGGTGATCCAGATCATCCGCAATTCGGATGAGCCGAAAGCGGCCCTGATCGAGGCGTTCAAGCTGTCCGAGCGCCAGGCCGACGATATCCTGGAAATCCGCTTGCGCCAGCTGGCGCGCCTGGAAACGATCAAGATCCAGCAGGAACTGGCCGAGCTGCGCAAGGAAGAAAAATCGCTGCAGGACCTGCTCGACAACCCTGGCTCGATGAAGCGCGCCATCATCCGCGAGATCGAAGCAGACGCCAAGCAGTTCGGCGACGCGCGCCGCACCCTGATCGAGGAAGCGCAGAAAGCCGTGGCCGAACAGAAGGTGGTCGATGAACCGGTCACCGTCATCATTTCGGAAAAAGGCTGGGTGCGCGCGCGTACCGGCATCGGCCACGATGCGGCGCAGTTCACGTTCAAGGCGGGCGACAGCCTGCATGGCGCCTTCGAGTGCCGCACGGTCGACACCCTGCTGGGCTTTGGCAACAACGGCAAGATCTACTCGGTGCCCGTCTCGGCGCTGCCCAACGCGCGCGGCGACGGCGTGCCGATCACGACCTTGTGCGACCTGAGCGGCGGCACGCCGGGCAATGCCGTGCGCATCCTGCACTACTTTGCGGGCAATGGCGCCACCAATTTGCTGCTGGCGTCGAGCGCCGGCTACGGCTTCATCGCCAAGGCGGGCGACATGACGAGCCGCCTGAAAGGCGGCAAGGCCTTCATCACCCTGGACGATGGCGACGTGCCTTTGGCGCCGAAAGTCATCCCCGAGGCGGCCAGCGCCCTGGCCTGTTTGACGGAAGGCGCGCGCCTGCTGGTGTTCGGCCTCGATGAAATGAAAACCCTGTCCAAGGGCGGCACGGGCGTCAAGCTGATCGACCTCGATGCCAAGGACAAGCTGCTGGCCGTGCAGCCGATCACGCAGCGCGGCGTGGTGGTCTCGGGCATCGGCCGCGCCTCGAAACCGCAGGATGCGTCGCTGGGCGCCACGGCCCTGGCCGAGCACTTCGGCAAGCGCGCCAAGAAGGGCAAGGCGCTGGCGGCCAAGCTGAAGCCTGTCTCGATGGCAGCCATCGGCTGAGCGCCACCCAGCCACACGAAAAGACAGGTTCGCCTGTCTTTTTTTTTCGCCCATCGCATCTGGCAGCAGAGAAAATAATTTTACAGATAGGCGCCGTGCTCCCGTTATCCCTGCAGGCATGCCACCGGCATGCCGCCCACGGACAGGAGAGCAAGGATGACACACAACGTTTCAGGCAGGCTGCCATGCAGCGCCTGACGCCGGCAGAACGGCTGGTGGCGGCCATGGCGGCCGAAGGCTTGCCGTATAAAAGCATCGCCAGGGAATTGGGCAAGTCGCCGGCCACCGTGCGCAACCAGCTGCATGCGATTTACCAGAAGCTGGGCGTGGGCAACCGCACGGCGCTCGCACACAAGCTGCGCGACGGGCCTTAACGCCGCGCCAGGCGCAGCACGTCGGGCGTCGCTTCGACGATGTCGATCACGTCCTGCGCCCCGCCAGCATCACTGAGCGCATAGCGGCCCATGCCCAAGGGCACCAGCCGGGTAACGGGGCCGGCGCGGGGACGGTCGTCGGGGCCGGGCGCCATCGACGTCAATGTCGCCTCCCCTTGCGCCATGGCGCCGGCGGGCGCGCCAAACTCCAGCACCTTGCGCCCCTTGCGGCTGGGAGGAAAGGCAAAGGTGGCCGTGGGCCGGTACACCTCGATACCGTCGGCATCCTCCTCGAAGGAATGCGTCCAGCTGCCGCTGGGCAGTGCCATTGTCATGCCGTGCATGCCGCCTCCCGTTTAACGCATTGACGTCAGAAACACGATACCACGCCGCCCAGGCTTTCATAGCCGCTCACGGAAGGCGACCAGGCCGTGCCGTTCCAGGCCTTGTGGAACAGGGCGCCATCCGTGCCCGTGACAAACACGTCGAGCCGGTTCGGCGCCCAGGCCGTGGCGCGCGGGCGCGAGGTGCACACGCCGCCCAGGCTTTCAAATCCCGTCAGCGACGGCGTCCAGGCGCTGCCGTTCCACGCCTTGTGGTACAGGGCGCTATCGGTGCCGATGACGAACAGGTCGAGCCGGTTGGGCGCCCACGACACGGCTTCCACCTCGCCCACGCAGATGCCGCCCAGCCGTTCGAAGCCGTCGTTGGACGGCCCCCATTTGGCGCCGTCCCACCACTTGTGGTACAGGGCGCCATCGGTGCCCGTAACAAAAACGTCGAGCCGGTTCGGTCCCCACGCCACCGCCTTCGGCGACGAGGTGCAAATCCCGCCCAGGCGCTCGTAGCCCGTCAGCGACGGTCCCCAGGCCGTGCCGTTCCACCACTTGTGGTACAGCGCCCGGTCCGTGCCGATGACGAAGACATCGAGGCGGTTCGGCCCCCACGCCACGGCTTCCGGCTGGCCCAGGCAGATGCCGCCCATGGCTTCGTAGCCCGTCAGCGACGGCCCCCAGGCGGACCCGTTCCACCACTTGTGATACAGGCCGCGGTCCGTGCCGACGACAAACACGTCGAGGCGGTTCGGCCCCCACGCCACGGCGCGCGGGTCGCCCACGCACAGCCCGCCCATCGCTTCATAACCGGTCAGGGACGGCCCCCAGGCCGTGCCGTTCCACCACTTGTGGAACAAGCCGCTGTCGGTGCCCGTGACGAACACGTCGAGCCGGTTCGGCGCCCACGACACCACCTGCGGGGCACTGGTACAGATGCCGCCCTGCCCTTCATAGCCGGTGACGGACGGCGCCCAGGCCGTGCCGTTCCAGGCCTTGTGGTACAGCGCGCGGTCGGTGCCCAGCACGAAGACGTCGAGGCGGTTCGCGCCCCAGGCCACGACGGGTGAGGAACTCTGGCGCGGCGTGGCGCCCGTGCCGCCAGTCCCCGTGCCGATGCTGGCGCGCGGACCGTCGAGACAGGCCTGCATGCGCGCCACCTGGCCCGCCGTGAACATGAACATGGCGGGATCGTCGACGTAATCCATGTAGTTCATGAACATGTCGCCATTCGGCCCGTTGCTGCAGGAAATGTGCGGGAACGAAGGCTGGCCCGTGTTCGGCCCGCCCTGGTTCGGCGTGTCGGCCACGTTGTCCGTGCCCGAGCAGCCGGTGCCGTCGTCGCCCCAGATATGGTTCAGGTTCAGCCAGTGGCCGATTTCGTGCGTGGCCGTGCGCCCCAGGTGGAAGGGCGGCGCGGCCGTGCCCGTCGTGCCGAAGGCCGATTGCAGGATCACCACGCCGTCGGTGGCGGCCGGGCCGCCGGGAAACTGCGCGTAGCCGAGCAAGCCGCCGCCCAGCTGGCAGACCCAGATATTCAGGTAGGTGTCGGCCGGCCAGGCATTCATGCCGCCCGTCGCCTGCGATTTGACGGCATCGTCGGCGCCAAACGAGGCCACGGTCGTCTGGCGCCGCTCGATGCCGCTGGTGGCCGCGCCGTTCGGATCGATCGTGGCCAGCGCGAACTCCACGCGCGCATCGGCCGTCAGCGGCAGGAACGGCGCCGGCGTGCTGTTGACATCGGGATTGACGCGCCGGAAATCACGGTTCAGCACGTCGATCTGGCTGGCGATCTGCGCATCCGAAATATTCTGCGCGGCCGTATTCCACACCACGTGCACGACCACCGGTATCTGCGTCACGCCGGAACGTGCGGCAATGCTGCCGTCACCCTCGTAGAGACCGGCCAGGTTTTCAATATCGGCGCGCACGCTCGCATACGATGGATCTTCCGTCAGCAGGCGGCGATGCACGTCCATCGTGGCGCAGGTGCGCACCTGCGGCGTACCGCCGCCCTGGCCGCCGCCGTCGCCGCCCATGCCGCCTCCACCGCCCCCGCCATCGCCATCGCGGTCGCCACCCATGCCGCCGCCATCGCCCACGTGCATGCAACTGGCGCCGGCCATGCCCTGCGATGCCTGCTGCATGCCGCCGCCCGGCATGCTCCCAGCGCTGGCAGCTGCGGCATGGGTGGCGGCCTGGTCTGCGTACGACATGCCCAGGCGCGGCCCCGGCATGGCGTCGGCACCGGCCGCATCAGTGCCGGCATGCACGTCGCCCTCGACCGGCATGGACTGCATGGACTGCATCGCCGGCGCGCCTTCCGCCGAACCGGTCGCCGGTGATTTTTTCGTTTTAGCGGTGCTCATGATGTCTCCTTCGTCTGTTGGCCAGTTCACTATGGCACGGCGAAAAGAGGAGCATTTGCGCCAGATCAAGACCGGCAAGCGGTCGCCGGGAAAAGTGGCAGACGAAAAAAAGACAGCCGAAGCTGTCTTTTGGGTTTGCGGGCCGTGGCCCGCAAACGGGGAATTACTTGGCGGCGGCAGCCTTGACTTCAGCGTCGGCCTTGGCCTTGGCTTCTTCCGTCTTGGTGGCGGCGAGGGCTTTGTCGGCGTTCGCTTCCACTTTTTCCTTGGCGACCTTGGCATTGGCTTTTACGGCAGTCTTGGTGGCTTTCGCATCGGCCTTGGCATCGGTTTTGTCTGCCTTGGCTTCCGCTTTCAGCTTGTCTTCCGCATCGGCGTTGACGACTTTGTCATGGGCCTTGGCTTTGGTTTTGTTCGCCTTGTGATGGGCGTCGGCTTTCTTTTCGTCAGCCTTCATCTCGGCCTTGGCGACATTGGCGTCAGCCTTGGCATCGACCTTGGCTTCCGAAGCGGCAGCCTTGTTGACGTCTTTTTGCGCGGAAGCCTGGGCTTTCACGACAGCTTCCGTGGCCGGCGCGGTTTGAGCGAAGGCGGCGGTAGCAAACAGGGTGGCGATCAGGGCGGCGAGTAATTTGTTCATGATGAGACCTTTCAATATGGTTTAATTTTATTCTTACTAAAGGCGGGCAAAATGTTCAAAATTTGCCAGGCATCGCGCTGTTTCTTGATGTAGCGCAATGGCATGACTTCATAGTAAAGATAACTGGCAAACCACACAGTGCGGTAGCGCACTCAACGAGAAATATGTGCAAATCGGCAAATTTCCCATCGAGCGCGGCCCTACGCTTCAGATCCTCATGCGCCCACGGCCAGGGCCGCGTGGCGCGCCGCCACCCACTCCTCGTTGGCCGGCTCCACGCCCACCACGATGCGGCTGGCATCGGTGGAGATAAGGCTGGCGTTGCGCGCATTGGCCTGCGCATCGAGCACGGGGCCGATAAAACCGAGCTCGGCGCAGATGCGCTGGCGCAGTTCGGCGCTGTGCTCGCCGATGCCGGCCGTAAACACCAGCATGTCCAGCCCGCCCAGCACGGCCGTCAGGGCGCCGATCTCGCGCACGATGCGGCGGATATATAAGGCCAGCGCGGCGCGGATGCGTTCGCCCGTCGCATCCTGCCGGTCCTGCTGCGCCAGCAAGACCGGCGGGTCGGCCGACACGCCGGACACGCCCAGCAAGCCCGACTCGTGGTACAGCACATGCGCCACTTTTTCCAGCGACAGCTTTTCGATTTCCATCAGGTAGATCACGGCGCCCGGATCGAGCGAGCCGCAGCGCGTGCCCATCATCAGGCCGTCGAGCGCGGAAAATCCCATGGTGGTGGCCACGCTGTGCAAATTCTCCATGGCGCACAGGCTGGCGCCGCTGCCCAGGTGGGCCACGATGACCTTGCCGCGCGCGACAGCGCCAAAGCGCTGCTCCAGCACCAGCGACTGGTATTCGTAGGACAGGCCGTGGAAACCATAGCGGCGCAAGCCCCGCTCCCACGCATCGTAAGGCAGGGCCAGCATCTGTTCGACCTGCGGCACCGTGTGGTGGAAGGCCGTGTCGAAGCACGCCACCTGGGCGATGTCGGGCCGCGATGTGAGCAGCACCTCGATCGCCTCGAGCGCGAACGGCTGGTGCAGGGGCGCCAGCGGCACATAGCTTTTCAGGTCCGCCAGCACGGTGAAATCGATGCGCACGGGGGCGAAGTACTTGCTACCGCCATGCACCACGCGGTGCGCCACGGCGCGCAGCGGCCGCCCGTCCAGCTGCGCCACGACTTGCGCGCGGATGTATTCGAGCGCCGCGTGATGCGGCTGCTCCGGGTCCAGCTGCAAGGCGACCGCCGGCAGGCCGCCGGCGCGGTACGTGGCGTTTTCGCGGCCGATGCCTTCGACCTTCCCGCTCCATTGCGCCTGCTGCGGCAGCACGCCGTCCTCCTGCTCGAACAAGGCGAACTTGATGCTCGACGAGCCGCAATTGAGCACGAGAATCAAGGCACCGTCGGCGTGGGTGACTGGCGCGTTCATGGCGGCGTGCTCCGGTAATGGTTGGCCAGCATCACGGCGATGGCGCACGAGGCGATGCGGCTGGCGCGCGAATCGGCGCGGCTGGTGAGGATGACGGGGATCTTCGCGCCCAGCACGATGCCGGCGCTGTCCGCGTCGCCCATGTATTCGAGCTGCTTGGCCAGCATGTTGCCGCTTTCCAGGTCCGGCACCAGCAGGATGTCGGCGCGGCCCGCCACTTCCGAGACGATGCCCTTGACGGTGGCGGCGGCGATCGACACGGCGTTATCAAAAGCCAGCGGGCCGTCGAGGATCGCCCCCGTGATCTGTCCGCGGTCGGCCATCTTGCACAGGGCGGCCGCGTCCAAAGTCGCCGGCATGTCCGCGTTCACCGTTTCCACGGCGGCCAGGATGGCCACGCGCGGGCAGGCCACGCCGATCACGTGCGCCAGGTCGATGGCGTTGCGCACGATGTCGGCCTTCATGGCCAGGTTGGGCGCGATATTGATGGCCGCGTCCGTGATGATGAAGGGGCGCGGATACGCGGGCGTCTGCATCAGGAAGCAGTGGCTGATGCGGCGCTTGGTGCGCAGGCCCGCGCTGGCCGACAGCACGGCCGACATCAGTTCATCCGTGTGCAGGCTGCCCTTCATTAAGGCTTCCACTTCGCCCTTGCCCGCCAGTTCGGCGCCGCGCGCGGCCGCCGCATGGCTATGCTCGACGTCTTCGATGGCGATGCCGGCCAGGCTCAGGCCCGCTTCGGCCGCCACCGCTTCCAGGCGTGCGCGCGGCGCCACCAGCACGGGCGTGATCAGGCCGGCCGCATAGGCGTCGAGCGCGCCCGACAGGCTCAATTCATCGCAGGGATGGATCACGGCGACCTTGATCGGACCCAGCGTGCGCGCATGCTCGAGCAGGCGCCGCGTGCCGTCGCCGTTATGCAGCCGCACTTCGGGCAAGGTAGCGCGCGCCCGCTCGATCTGCTCGGCCGGCGCAATCACCTGCGCCTCGCCGTCAAGCACCACGGCGCCATGCTGGTTGACGCAGCGGCAAGCCAGGGTCACGTGGCGGCTGCGCGGCTCGAGGGCCGTGACGGTGACGCTGATGGCCAGGGTATCGCCCACGCGCACGGGCTGCAAAAAGCGCAGGGTCTGGCCCGTGTAGACGGTGCCGGCGCCGGGCAGGCGCGTGCCCAGCACGGCGGATATCAGGGAAGCGCCCCACATGCCGTGCGCGATCACGCCCTGGTAGCGGCTGGAAGCGGCAAATTCGGCGTCCAGGTGCTGCGGATTGTCATCGCCCGACATCACCGCGAACAGGGCGATATCGTCCATGCTCAGGGTACGCGTGATGCTGGCGGTGTCGCCGATGGCGATCTGGTCGAAGGTGCGGTTACGCACGATATGCAGATCATCGTCTTGGGTAGTAGTCATCGTGGTCTTCTAGGCAGAGGTAATGTGTTTGGCCGGTTTGGCTTTGGTTCCGGCATGGGATGCGTGCGCGTCCGGCGGCAGCGCCTTCGCCTGCGCCTTGATCGCGCGGTCGAAGACGTCCAGCATCTGCTGCAGGCTCGCTTCCTCGTCCGGCGTCGGCGCCTCGGGCACCTGCAGCACCTGCTGCAGCCATTCGGCCAGCGCGCCGATGTCGTCCGGATCGGCGCGCGACAGCAAGGCCGGCAAGGCGGCGATGGCGGCATCGAAATCATGCAGCATCAGGCGCGCCTGCTGGCGCACGATGCCGCGGAATTCCTCCATGCCGACCTCCTGCCGGTATTGCGGCTTGATCAATTTGAGGGCCAGGTTGACCCTGCGCTCGTCGGCGATCATGCGGAAGCGGTAGATATAGAACAGCGCGCGCACGGCCGCTTCCACCAGGCCGCCGCGCTGCATGTCCTCGTCCATCTTGCGCGTTTCGCAGCGCACGTATTCGCAATGCTCGGGCGAGATGCCGGGATGGGGGCGCGGCGGCGTGGCGTCGCCGATGGCCTGTCCCGTCAGCGCCTGCACCAGGGGCGAGCCGTACACCAGGTCGAAGGTGGTTTCCTGCACAGTATCGCGCCAGTCGCGCCAGCCGTTCAAACCGGCCGTGATGGCGCCGGAGACGGCTTCCTGCATGGCCAGCAGCGGGTTGTCGGGCGATACCGGCTGGCGGTGGGCGCGCACTTTTTCCGCCTCCTTGGCCACCAGCCTGGCCAGCGGATTGTGATCGGTCCAGCGCTCGTACGACACGCGCAGCGGATGCGCAAGCTGCAGGAAGCGCGCGGTCTGCGGCGTGACCATGGCGCGTACCCACGGCTGCGCGAACGTGCGGTACAGGGCCAGGTTCACCTCGGACACGCGCGCGGCGGCGGCGAACTTGCGGTCGTTTTCCACACTCGGCTGCACGATGGCGCGCACGTCCTCGATGCCGCGGTGCTCGACCTGCAGCACATAATCTCCGCTGGCCAGGTCGGCGTTCGGCGTGTCGGGCGTCTTGTCGACGATCCGCGCTTCGTAGATCCCGGCCGGCAGCAGGTTGATCAGGTCGATATTGCTGGCGAATTTCTGGTGTTCCTTGTGCCCCACCTTGGCCGAGACGAAGATGCCCAGGTGGCCGATGCTGTCGTGCACGGCGTAGACGATGGTCTGGTCGTGCATCAGCACGTCCTTGTCGTCGCGGTACAGGTCCGTGATCCAGCCCAGCGCCTGCGGCGGCGGCGTGATGTTGTCGCCATTCGAGCAGAACACGACGATGGGCGAACGGATATTGCGCAAGTCCAGGCGCACGCCGTCGGAGGTGATCAATTCCGCCGTGGCCAGGCGGTTGCCGATGAACAGATTGTCGACGATGTACTGCATCTCGACGTCGTTGAGGAAGACATGGCCGCCCCAGTATTTTTCAAATTCCAGGTAGCGGGGCGCTTCCGTATCGATGTTCGCGTACAGGTTGTACTGCTTGCTCCACAGGGTGTTGGCCGGGTTGAGCTTCTCGAAATTCTGCACCAGGCTGGCGCCGTCGAAACGGCCGTTACCCAGGTCGCCCGCCAGCGCCGTGGCCCAGCTGCCGCCCATCAGGCCGCCCGCGTAGCGCATCGGGTTGCGGCCATGCCAGCCGGCCCAGTAGGACACGGGCGCGCCGGCCACGATGATGGGGCCGAACAGTTCCGGCCGCATGGCCGCCGTCATGAGGATTTGCCAGCCCGCCTGGCAATTGCCGATGACGACGGGCTTGCCTTCGCTGAGCGGATGCAGGGCGATGACTTTTTCCAGGAAGGCCGCCTCCGCGTGCATCACGTCTTCCACCGTCTGTCCCGGCACGGGATCGGGCAGGAAGCCGATGAAGTAGCACGGATGGCCGGCGCGCAGGGCCACGCCGATCTCGCTCTCGGCCTTGAAGCCGCCGATGCCGGGACCGTGGCCGGCGCGCGGATCGACGACAACAAACGGGCGCTTCGATGGATCGGGTTCCGGCGCATCGGGCGTCAGAATACGCGCCAGGCCATAGTTGACGGGACGCGCCAGCTCCAGGCCGGACATCACCAGTTCGGCGGGGAAGTCCAGCACGTTCGGCACTTCCTCGGCCAGGTGCTCCTGGTACTGGTTGCCGCGCCGGCGCATCACGTCCGCGTACAGCACGATGCGCTGCCACGAGTCGCGCGCATAATCGCCCAGCATGCCCAGGGACGGCAAGCCGCCGGTGGAGAAAAATGGTGCAGCTTCGGTCTTCATGGCTATCCTTTTCATGCAAAAAACGCCGGACCATTCCGGCGCGGGGGGCTACGCCATCTGGCTGATGGTCTTGCGAAAACGGGCAAGGGCGAAGGTAAACAGGGCCGTGCCGATGGCCAGCAAGGCCAGGAACGGTTTCCACACCACGTCGATGCCGGCGCCCCGGTACAGGATCGCCTGGCTCAATTCGACGAAATGCGTGGTCGGGGCGATCAGCATGATGTTCTGCACCAGCTCGGGCATGCTTTCACGCGGCGTGCTGCCGCCCGAGAGCATCTGCAGCGGCAGCAGCACGAGGATCAGGAGCATGCCGAACTGCGGCATGCTGCGCGCCACGGTGGCGAGGAAAATCCCCATCGAGGTGGTGGCGAACAGGTGCAGCGCCGCGCCGCACAGGAACAGCGCGATCGAGCCTTCGATGGGCACATGCAGCATGCCGCGCACCACCAGGTTCAGCGACAGGGCGGCGGCCAGCAGCACCACCAGGCCCATCGACCAAACCTTACCCAGCATGATCTCGGCCGGCGTCACGGGCATCACCAGCAAATGCTCGATGGTGCCGTGTTCGCGCTCGCGTATCAGCGCCGCGCCCGTCAAAATGATCGACAGCATCGTCACCTGGTTGATCAGCTCCATCAGCGAGCCGAACCACGCCTGGCTCAGCGAGGGATTGAAGCGCGCGCGCATCACCAGCTCCACGGGCGAGACGGTCGCGCCCCGGTAGCGTTTGGCGAATTCCGATATCTCGCCAGCGACGATCTGCTGGATGTAGCCGCTGCCGCTGAAGGCCTGGCTCATGCGCGTGGCGTCCACGTTCAGCTGCAATTCCGCCTGGCGCCCGCCCAGCACGTCGGCCTGCAGCTTGGGCGGGATCGTCAGCACGAAGGTGTACCGGCCCGCATCGAGGCCCGCATCGACCTGGCTCTGGTTGATCATGGCCGGCGGCGTGAACTGGGGCGGGAAGAAGGCCGAGGCGATGCGCGCGGACAGCGGCGAGCCATCCTCGTCGACGATGGCGATCGAGGCCATGTGCAGGGTTTCCGGCTTGGCCGTGGCGGCCACGTAGATGGCCAGAGTGAACGTGTAGAGAATCAGGATCAGCATCATCGGATCGCGGATCAGGCTCCAGATTTCCTTCACGCCCAGGCGGTAGATGTTTTCAAGGTGGCGCATATCAGCTCTCCTGTTTCTTCAGCAGCGCCACCGTCACGCCGAGGATCACGGGAATGGCGACGAGCAGGGGCCAGAACGAGGCGTGCAGGTCGCCGAAGCCCAGCGCCTTGTTGAACACGCCGCGGCTGATATTGAGCATGTGCGTGGCCGGGTACATCAGGCCGATGGCCTTGCCCACGCCTTCCATCGACGAGACGGGATTGAGCAGGCCGGAAAACTGGATGGCCGGGATCATGGTGCCGATCATGGTCACGAACAGGGCCGCGATCTGGCTGCGCGTAAAGGTCGAGGCGAACAGGCCGATGCCGGTGGCGCAGATATTGAAGATGAAGGTGGCGCCGATCAGGGTCGGCAGGCTGCCCTTGATCGGCACGCCGAAGGCCGTGACGGCCAGCAGGGCCATGAGGACGAAGTTGAACATGGCCAGCACGACGTAGGGCACCTGCTTGCCGAGCAAGAATTCCAGGCGCGTGACGGGCGTCACGTACAGGTTGATGATGGAGCCGAGTTCCTTTTCGCGCACCACGGACAGCGCCGCCAGCATGGCCGGCAGCATCAGCAGCAGCAGCGGTATCACGGCTGGCACCATGGCGGGCAGGCTTTTCACGTCCGGGTTGTAGCGGTAGCGCGTCTGGATGGCGACGGGATTGCTCATCGTGATGCCGTAGCGGTGCAAGGCCTGGTCGGCCAGCCACAGCTGATGCATGCCCTGCACGTAGCCCTGCACGGTTTCGGCGCGCATCGGCATGGCGCCGTCGATCCACGCGCCCACCTGCGCCGGCGCGCCGCGCTGCACGTCGCGCGCGAAGCCGGGCGGAATCTCGATGGCCAGCGACAGTTCGCCGCTGCGCATGCGCTTGTCGATATCGGCATAGTCGCGCAGCGGCGGGCGCTCGACGAAGTAGCGCGAGCCGGCCAGGTTGTTCGTGTAATTCTGGCTCAGGGTCGTCTGGTCGTGGTCGAGCACCGCATAGCTCAAGTCTTCGACGTCCAGACTGATGCCGAAGCCGATGACGAACAGCAGCAGCACCGAGCCGCCCAGCGCCAGGGTCAGGCGCACGGGGTCGCGGCGCAATTCCAGCGCCTCGCGCCACATGTAGCTGAGCATGCGGCCCAGGCTGAAACGGCTGCGCCGCTGTTCCTGCCGCTGTGAGGGCGCTTCCGCCTGCTGCACGGGCGCTTCGCTTTCCTGCGCCGCCGGCGCCGTGCCGCCGCCCGCCTCTTCCAGGTAGGCGATGAAGGCCGCCTCCAGCGACGGCGCGCCCTTCTTGCGTACCAGTTCGGCCGGCGCATCGCTGACCAGCACTTTACCCGCGTGCATCAGCGAGATGCGGTCGCAGCGCTCGGCCTCGTTCATGAAGTGGGTGGAAATGAAGATGGTGACGCGGTCGCGCCGCGCCAGTTCGATCATCAGGCGCCAGAAATTGTCGCGCGCGATGGGGTCGACGCCGGACGTCGGCTCGTCGAGGATCAGCATTTCCGGCTTGTGCACCATGGCCACGGCCAGCGACAGCCGCTGGCGTATGCCCAGCGGCAGGCTGTCGGGCAAGTCGTCCATCACAGCGCGCAAGTCGAAGCGCTGCGCCATTTCGTCGATCCTCGCCGCGATCTCGCCCTCCGGCACGTGGAACAGGCGCGCGTGCAGCACCAGGTTCTGGCGCACCGTCAGTTCGCTGTACAGGGAAAACGCCTGCGACATGTAGCCGACCCTGCGGCGCGTGTCGATGTCGTTGGAATCGACTTCCTTGCCGAACAGCCAGGCCTTGCCCTCGGTCGCCGGCAGCAGACCCGTGAGCATCTTCATGGTGGTCGACTTGCCGCAGCCGTTCGAGCCGAGAAAGCCGAAGATCTCGCCGCGGCCGATGCGGAAATTCACATGGTCGACGGCCGTGAAGTCGCCGAAGCGCATGGTCAGGTCTTGCGCCTCGATGGCGACGTCCTGCGCGCTGGCGGCGTCCAGCGGCGTGATCACGACGGGCTGGTGGCCGGCGCGCTTGGCTTCGGGCAGCAGCTTGATGAAGGCCGCCTCCAGGTTGCCGCTTTCGGTGCGCGCCAGCAGTTCGGCCGGCGTGCCCGTGTCGAGCACCTTGCCGTCATCCATGGCCACGAGCCAGTCGAAGCGCTGCGCCTCGTCCATGTAGGCGGTGGCCACCATCACGCTCATTTGCGGGCGCTGCACGCGGATGCCGGCGATCAGGTCCCAGAACTGGGCGCGCGCCAGCGGATCGACGCCGGTGGTCGGCTCATCGAGAATGAGCAGGTCGGGATCGTGGATCAGGGCGCAGCACAGGCCCAGCTTCTGCTTCATGCCGCCCGACAGCTTGCCCGCCGGGCGCGCCAGGAACGGTTGCAGGCCCGTGCTGCGGGTCAGCTGGTCGATGCGGCGGCGGCGCTCGGCCGCGTCATGGCCGAACAGGCGCGCGAAAAACTGCAGGTTTTCCTCGACCGACAGGGTCGGATACAGATTCTTGCCCAGGCCTTGCGGCATGTAGGCGATGCGCGGGCAGACGTCGTCGCGGTGGCGCGCATCGCGCATGTCGCCGCCCAGCGCCATCACGCTGCCCTGCTGCACGGCGCGTGCGCCGGCCACCAGCGACAGCAGGCTCGATTTGCCCACGCCATCGGGGCCGATCAGCCCCACCATGCGGCCGGCCGGCACGTCGAGGTCGACGCCGTCGAGCGCCACCGTCTTGCCGTAATGCTGGCTGACGCCCTTGATGCTGACGACAAAGGAAGTCACGTCCATGGTCACTGCGGAACCTTCGCCGTCAGTTCAGCGGGCCATGGCTGCTTCGCATCGAGGCGCACCCAGGCCACGCCGGGCAAGCCCACTTTCACCAGCGCCAGGTGCTTTTGCAGCAGCTCGCGGCTGATCTGCGCCTTCACGCGGAACATCAGCTTCTGGCGCTCGCTGGCCGTTTCCACCGTCTTCGGCGTGAACTGCGCGCTGGCGGCGACAAACGAAATCGTCGCGGGAATCACGTAATTGGGCGCCGCGTCGAGGATGAGGCGCACCTCGCCGCCCATCGCCACCTTGCCTGCCGCCGTCTCGGGCAGGAAGAAGGTCATGTAGACGTCCGACAGGTCGACCAGGTTGAGCACCTTGCCGCCGCCGGCCAGCACTTCGCCCTGCTGCGCCACCAGGTATTGCACGCGGCCGTCGCGCGGCGCCGTCAGCTGGCCATCGGCCAGGTCGGAATCGATGCGCGCCGTGGTCGCCTCGGCGGCCACGACGGCGGAACGCGAACCGACCACCTGCGCTTTTGCCGCATCGATGGCCGCCTGCGCCGCCGTCACCTGCGCCTTGGCCGCATTCAGGGCGGCGGCCACGCTGCGCACGCGGGCGCGGTCGTCGTCGAGTTCCTGCACCGAGGAAGCGCCTTCCTTCGACAGGGTTTCGGAACGGGCCAGGCGGCGCCTGGCCGCATCGAGTTCGCTTTCGCGCTGCGCCACCATGGCCAGCGCGGCCGCCTTGTCGCTTTCGCGCACGGCCACCTGCGCCTGCGCACCGACCACCGCATCGGACGCCTGCTGCTGGCGCGCGCGCGCCTCGTCGCGCTGGGCCGTCAGCGAGTCGACCTGCATGGTGGCCAGCGGCTGGCCCGCCTTGACGAAGTCGCCCTCGCGCACGAGGATCTTCTTGACCCGGCCGGCCAGCTTGGTGGCGACGTCGACTTCCGTCGCCTCGATGCGGCCATTGCCGCTGACAAAACCTTCGCCAGGGCCCGTGGGGCGCATTTTTTGCCAGGCCACGTAGCCCAGCACGAGAACGGCCACGACCAGCGCCGCGGGGATGAGTTTTTTCTTCAGTTGTGGAGTCATGGTATCGGGGCGATCAAATTAGTGGGTGGAAGCGGCGGCGGGTGCGGGTGCGCCGCCGCCCAGGGCCGCGTACAGGCTGACCTGGCTGGACAGCAGCGCACGGCGCGTCTGCACCAGTTGCTGCTCGACCGTCAGCAGGTCGCGCTGCGCATCGAGCACTTCCAGGTAGGGCGCGGCGCCGTTGTCGTAGCGCAGCTTGGCCAGGCGCGCGCGTTCGCTCTGCGCGGCCAAGGTGGTCTTGCCGATATCGACCTGCAGCGCCAGCCAGCGCCGGTTCGACAGCGCGTCGGCCACTTCGCGGAAGGCGCCCTGCACGCTCTTTTCATAGTTGGCCACGGCCACGTCGCGGCGCACTTCGGCCAGGTCCATATTGGCGCGGATGCGGCCCGCGTCAAAGATCGGCAGCACCAGGCGCGGCGCGAAATTCCAGGCCCCGCTGCCCGAGTCGAACAGGCCGCTCAATTCCGCGCTGGCCGTGCCATAAGCCGCCGTCAGCGAAATGGTGGGGAAGAAGGCGGCGCGCGCGGCGCCGATATTGGCTTGCGCGGCGCGCAGCTGGTGCTCGGCCGCGATCAGGTCGGGGCGCTGCGTGAGCAAGGCCGAAGGCAGGCCCGCATGCAGCGGCTGCAGCACGCTGGCGTCGTCGAAGCGGCTCACCTCGCCAGCCACCGGCGTCAGGTCGACGGGGCCGCCCACCAGCTGGGCCAGGGCGTGCGCCTGCACGGCGCGCGCCTGCTCCAGCTGGGCCGACAGCGACAAGGCCTGGCTGAGCAAGGTTTCCACCTGCGTCAGGTCCAGCTTGGAAATCGACCCCACCTCGAAGCGGCGCGTGAAGATGCGCAGCGATTCGGCGCGGCTGTCGACCGTGGCGCGCGCCAGTTCCACGCGTTCGTCGAGTTCGCGCAAGCCCAGGTAGCCATTGGCCACCTGCGCCACCAGGGCCACGCCGACGGCGCGGCGCGCCTCGTCGCTGGCCAGCAGGGTTTGCAGGGCGCTGTCCTTCAGGCTGCGAACCCTGCCCCAGAAATCGAGTTCCCAGGCGCTCACGTTCAAGCCCGCCTGGTACTGCGCGCTCGTCATGGCGCGGCCCGTCGGACTCAAGTCGTCTGGCACGCGCGCGCGGCTGCCGGAGGCGCCCAGCGCGATGGTAGGGAATTGCTCCGCGCGCTGGATGCCATACGCGGCGCGCGCCTCTTCCACACGCAGGGCGGCGATGCGGATATCGCGGTTGCCGGCCAGCGCCTGCGCAATCAGCGCCTGCAGGCGCGGATCGGCAAAGTAGGCTTGCCAGGCGACGTCGGGCGCCCGCGCGCCGGCCGGATCGGTTTCCGGATACTGCGCCGCCACGGGCAGCGGCGGCGGCGCGTACGGCGGCGCCATCGAGGCGCAGCCGGCCAGGGCCAGCGTGGCAGCCAGCGCGGCCATCCTGGCGCGGTTGGACAAAGTAGAAACAGCCATGGTCATCGTCTTCCAGTCAATTCAGAATGTTGTAGCCGCCATCGACATACAGGGTGCCGCCCGTGATGGCGCGCGCGCCGTCGCCGGCGAGGAAGGCGCACAGCGCGCCCACGTCCTCGATGGTGGCCAGGCGGCGCATGGGTGAGCGCTCGATGGCGTCGGCCATCAGGCGGTCGAAATGGGCAATGCCGGAAGCGGCACGCGTCTCCAGGGGGCCCGGCGAGATGGCGTTGACGCGGATGCCTTGCGGGCCCAGTTCGGCGGCCAGATAGCGCACCGACGCTTCCAGCGCCGCCTTCACGGGGCCCATCAAGCCGTAGTCAGCGATGACTTCCTCGGCGCCCAGGTAGCTCATGGTGGTCAAGCTGCCGCCGTCCCGCATCAGGGGTTCGGCCAGCTTCGCCATGCGCATGAAGGAATGGCAGGAAATATCCATCGCCTGCGCAAAGCCGTCGGCCGAACTGTCCGTCACGCGGCCATGCAGGTCGTGTTTCGGCGCATACGCGATGGAGTGCACGACGAAATCGATGGCGCCCCACTGCCGTTCGATCTGCGCGAACAGCGCCTCCAATTGACCCGGCACGGCCACGTCGAGCGGTGCCATGATGGCCGCCTGCACTTGCTGCGCCAGCGGCTCCACGTGCGCTCTGGCCTTGTCATTGAGCCAGGTCACGGCCAGTTCGGCACCGGCCGCGCGCAGCGCGCTGGCGCAGCCCCAGGCGATGCTTTGCGCATTGGCGATGCCCACCACCAGGCCCCGCTTGCCCTGCAAGGGCAAGTGCGGGCGCAAGTCGGCCGTCATGCCTGGAGGGGACGCAAGGCGGGCCACGGCGTGGCCGCCTGCACGCAGCGCACCGCGCCGGCACGCATGGCGGCCGCGCTCATGGCCAGGGTCACGCCGCCGGCGCGCGCATACGGCAAGGCAATCGGTGTGTGGGGATGGAGGGTATTGCACGCGTCAGGCGCGGGGGTGTGCATCTTCATGAATCGGCTTCCGTCACTGAAATTCGAGGCCGGCACCAGTGCATTCTCGGGGAACTGGTACAGGGCGAAAATTACTCTACAGCATTTAGATACGTGATTCGCGATGAGTCCGGTCCGCATGCTTATCGTTTTGAGCTAGGTCAACTATAAGTGCGATTGCGGCGATGCAACATTGATATACATCAAATTCTACATCAATATTATTTAAATGAACTAATTGACAAGCAATCGAATCGCGGTGCTTATTTGACAATATCGCGGGGCTGGCGCACAAAAAGGCGGCCGTGCAAAAGGGAGGGGGATTGCCTGAAAAACAAGCGGCGTGGCGCCTTGGCGCGCGGCGCAAGGCGGGGGAACGGTGAAACGGGGGCCATGCTATTGCGATGCAACATGGCCCACCATGCTTACTCCACCGATATGAACGGCATTATTTTCCCGCTGCCGGGACGGGACGCGAATACAAGTCGATGATGGTGCTGATGCCATCCTGGCATACGGAACAGAAGGTCTCGCTGCGGTCGAACATGATGCATTGCATCTCGGGCCGGTAATAGCCGGACGACTCGTAGTTCGCGCCTTCGAAGGCGCCCACCGCATGGCGCTGCGGCGCCTTCGAGAACAGCTGCTGCGTGTACGCCAGGTCGGCCTTGAACAAGCCGCTCATCTCGCTTTCCGGGCGGTTGGCCGCGCGCAGGGCGGCGCGCTGCTGCTGGTACTCGCGCGCATGGCTGTCGTACGCTTCCTTCGGCCAGGGTGTCGGCAGCGGCGTACCGGCCTTGACGTGGCTCTTCCATTTCAGCTTGGCCGGATCGCGCAGCGCCGTGGCGTTCGGCTCCCACGGCTCCTGGCGCTCGCCGTTCGACTGGTAGGCCACGGGCGAAGTGTAGTACTCGTCGGCCAGGCCGGCGAAATGGTGGCCGAATTCATGCACGAACAGGTAATTGGCCCAGTCGTTGTTCGCTGCCGCCGTGCTGAACTGGCCGAAGATGCCGCCCCCGCCGTAGGTATCGTTATTGACGAGGATTTCGATGAATTCGTACGGCGCGTACTGCGCCAGGTCGCGCAGCGCGCGGTTGTCCGTCGTCAGCACATAGCGCTCGCTGCCGAAGATGTCGTAGCGCGTGCCCAGCGGCGAGGCGTGATGCACGCCCGTCGATGGACGCGACACGCCGGATTCCTGCGTCGGCGCGGCCATGGCCCACACATTGAAATCATTGGCCCGCTCGCGGAATGGCGAGACGGTAAACAGGTGCTCGGCCAATTTGCGCGCCGTCGCTTCGAACTTGCCCATTTCGGCGGCCGTGTAGCCATCGCCCATGATCAGCAGGTCGACCTTGTCGCTGGATGGCCCGCTGACGCGGATCGGGATCGGCTTGACGGGCGCCGGCGGCTGCTTGCGGATCACGTCCTGCGCGGAAGGATCGACGTCGGTGCTCCACACAATGGAAAACAGGCCACGCTCGTCGCGCTTGAGGATACGCACGCGCACGGGGTGCTCGGGCTGCGGGAAGCGCACGGATTCCTGGAACGCGCGCGTGGTGGTTTTCGCTTCGTCGGTGCTGGCCCACTCGCCGAAGATGGTGGAAAAGCCGCGCGAGTACAGCACCTTGCCCGACTTGATGTCGACCACTTCCAGCATATTGTTGCCGCGATTGCTGTCGTCGATGGGACGCGCCAGGTTGCCCGGCCATGGCAGGGGCTCGACCAGCACGCGTTCGACCGCATAGTGCTCGCCCAGCGCATTGCCGCTGTGCTGGTAGTCGAGGCGCATGGTGGCCGGCAGCGGGGCATTATCGGCCTGCGCGGCAGGGACGATGCCGGCGGCCAGCGCCAGCGCGCACAGAAGGGATCGGATCGGTGTCTGCTGCATCTCATTCCTAACACGGTAGAAAAACGGGTAAATGAAACGGTTTTCCGAACAAACAGCGGCGCCAGCGGCGGGCATGGAAAAATCCGGTGCGGCACATTGTAGCGACAGGAACGAGGCGTGCAAAGCACCCAGCTTGACCGCGCCACGCAATCCTTTTATATTAGACTGACTAATCGATTAATCAAAAGGAGAGCCAACCACCATGCGCACCATCGATCCGGGCAAACACGCGGCCCGCCGCGACGCCATTCTCGCCGCCGCGCGCAGCTGCTTCGCGCGCAAAGGCTTTCACCAGACCAGCACCGCCGCCATCTGCGCGCAGGCGGGCATGAGTCCCGGCAACCTGTTTCACTATTTCCCCACCAAGCAAGCCATCATCGCCGCCATCGTCGACCAGGAAGGCAGCGAGACGGCCGCCTATTTCGCCGGCGTGCAAGGCAGCGCCGATGCGTACGGCGCCCTGCTCGACTTCATGGACCTGGTGCTGGCGCTGGCGGCCGACGGGGACTTTGCGGGACTGGCGCTGGACATTGCCGCCGAGGCGATGCGCGACACGGATATCGCGGCCAGGGTGGCGCGCAATGACGCCAGCCTGCGCGGCGGCCTGCAAACCTTGCTGGCAGAGGCGGCGGCGGCAGGCCAGATCGACGCCGCGCTGGACGCCGCGCAAACGGCCGGCTGGATCGCCGCGCTGATCGACGGCATCTTCAACCGGGTCGCCGTCGATCCCGATTACGCGCCGCTGGCGCAGCGCGCCAGCCTGCACCTGCTGCTGGCGCGCTTCCTGCGCCCTGCCCTGGCATGAGCGCCGCCATGCCAACCCCGCCCGCGCGCATCGCCGACGTCGACGCCCTGCGCGGCTGCGCCCTGTTCGGCATTTTGGTCGTCAATATCGGCGCCTTCGCCACGCCCTGGTTCGGCCTGGGCTTGACCGATCCCGCCTTTCACGGCGGCGTCGACCGCGCCACGCATTTTCTTGTCGCGCTGCTGTTCGAGACCAAGTTCTACCTGCTGTTTTCCTTCCTGTTCGGCTACAGCTTCACCTTGCAGATGCAGGCGGCCGCGCGCGCCGATGCGCCGTTCGTGCCGCGCATGCTGCGCCGGCAGGCGGGCCTGTGGCTGATCGGCGCCCTGCATGCCGTGCTGCTGTTTCATGGCGACATACTGACCACCTACGCCGTGCTGGGCATCGTGCTGCTGGCGCTGCACCGTTACGGCGAACGCCAGGCGCTGTCCCTGGCCCTGGTGCTCGTCGCCGTCTGCGCCGCGTTCTGGGCAGGCATGGCCTGGCTGCAAAGCCTGCAGCCGGTGGGCGACGCGGCGGACAACGCCGTGGCGATGGCGCAGAAGGCGGCAGCGGCGCTGGCCGCCTACCGCGCCACGCCGGCCGCCGTCGTCAATCAGCATTTGCGCGAACTGAGCGACATCTGGATCGTCCTGCTGCTGGTGCAGGCGCCGTGCGCGCTGGCCATGTTCCTGTGCGGCCTGGCCGCCGGCAAGCGCGAGATGCTGCTGCACGCGGCCGACTATCTGCCGCTGCGCCGCCGCCTGCTGTGGGCCGGCGCGCTGGCGGGACTACCCGGCGCCGCCTTGTATGCCTGGACCTCCGTGTATGGCGACAGCCAGGCATGGCAGGTGGCGGGACTGGCCGTGGGCCTGGCGAGCGCGCCGCTGCTGGCGGGCGCCTACCTGGCATTGGCGCTGGCCCTGTTCGAACGCCTGCGCGACGGCACGCTGTTTGCGCTGCTGGCCGACACGGGCCGCATGGCCCTGTCGAACTACCTGCTGCAGTCGGCCGTCTGCGCCTGGCTGTTCCTCGCGTATGGCGCGCGCTGGATGGGCAGCGTTTCGCCGCTGGGCGCCCTGGCGCTGTCCGTCATCATCTTCAGCCTGCAGCTGCCCCTGAGCCGCTGGTGGCTGCGCGTCCACGCGTATGGCCCCGTCGAGTGGCTGCTGCGGGCCTTGACGATCGCCGCGTGGCCGCGCTGGCGGCGCAGCGGCGCCGCTTATTTATAGCGGTACAGCGGCTGGCGCAGCTGGATGGGGCGGATGTCGAGGCGCAGCTTGAGCACCGAATACGCTTCCGCCTCGGTCGAGCTGTAGCCGACGCTGTTGACCGTTTTACTGAAGCGGAACTCGAAGCCCAGGTCCGGGTACGGGTCGCGCGGGTTGCCGAAGGCGATGCCGATGGCTTCCTGCTGCGCGTTGTCGATCAAATTGCCCATCAGGTCGAGCACGGCGTTGTTGCCGAGGATATCGTTGGTAAACACGGGCTCGCGCATGTCGGGCTGGTTCGGATCGAGCTTGTTGTCGGCCTTGTCCGGCGAGGGCGTAAACACGCGCGTGACGAGGTTGAACTTGTCGCCCCGGTCCAGATAGCTGATGGCCGCATTGCTGATATTGAAATTTTTCACGCCGCGGTCGCTGATGGCGCCCGACAGGTCGATCAGCAGCGCGCCGCTGTAGCCGATCACTTCCACGTCGCGCATGGCGTCGACCACCATGGCGCTGTTTTCATCGATGCCCAGCCCCAGGTGATAGCCTTTTTTCAGCATCACGGGAATCATGCGGGCAAAGCGCCCGCGCACCAGCAAATGCTGGTCCACGAAGACGTCGCTGCCGATGAAGCCCAAGCCGGGCGCGATCTCGCGGCCGTCCGTGACGCCCATCTTGAGCATGTCGAGCACGGGCTTGGCGTCGTAGAACATGGTGGTGCTCATGATGGCCGCGCCGGCGCTGGAACCGGCGATCACGCCGCCGTTGCGGTAGACCGACCAGATGGCTTCCAGCGCGGCCGTGCGGCTGCCGTCCGGGCGCAGCAAGGCTTGCGTGATGCGTCCCTGGTCGCCGCCGGCAAAATAGATGCCGGTAGCCGACTTGATCTGCGTGACGATGGCCGGATCTTCGGCCGCCTTGCGGTAATCGCGATTGGCCAGCTTGACGGCCAGCGGCACGAAAAAGGCGTCCGCGCCATATTGATTGAGCTTCTTGATGATGCTTTCACCCGATTTTTCCGGGTTCATCGCGGCCGAGGCCAGCACGGCGATGCGCGCGCCCGGCCCGCCCGACAACTTGACGATACGCTGCCAGACTTCGGCATTGTCGGCGCGCAGGCCGCCGCCGATGATGACGAGCGTGCCCTGGGGCGCGCTGCCGATGGTGCTGCCGCCGGGCGCCGCCACGGCAGGGAAGCTGCACAATGCCAGCGCGAACAGCAGCGCGGCGCAAAAGGTGTGATACCGGCTTGAGAATGATTTCATGGTGCCTTTCAAATACAAGAAAAGGGGCGCACACTGCTTGATACAGGCATGCGCCCTTGCTGCCAAAACTGCTGCTTGCAACCCAACTGCGATACTACCCGCTGCGTGTGACAGCGGTATTGCGGCATTTCCTGCTTTTTTGCCTTATTTGAAGCTGTAATTGGCGCTCGCATAAAAGCGCCGTCCGCGCGGGTCCGTGTAGCTGGGGTCATAGCCGGACAGGAAAAAGTACGCCTGGTTCGAGTACGGCGGGCTGGTATTGAACAGATTCTGTATGCCGGCGCGCAGCTTGAACTGCTGGCTGACCGCATACGCGCCCGACATGTCCCACAGCGTGTACGCCTTCACGCGGTTCGGCTTGACCACGCTGCCGTCGTCCGTGTTGATGGCCGAGTTCTGGTCATCGTAGCCGCTCGAATACGTGTTCGACAGGCTGGCCGAATACGGGCCGTTGTCCCAGTCCAAGGTGATCGTATGGCGCCAGCGCTGCACCACGCCATCCGTGACGAAGCGATTGAGATTGCTGACAAAGGTATCGCCAGGGCTGGTCTGGATTGTCGAATCGAGCACATAGGTGCCGCTCAGGTGCCCGCCAAAGCGTCCCCACGCCGTTTTCACGCCGTGCAGGTCGGCCGTGATATCGATGCCCGAGGCTTTTTGCGCACCGCGGTTTTCCTTGCGCAGCTCGATGTAGTCGATTTCATTGTCCTCGTTACGGTGCACGAGGTTGCCGTACTTGGCCAGGTTCCCCAGGATGATGTCGTCGCCGATTTCGCTGATCAGGTCCGTGCGCTTGATGTTCCAGTAATCGACACTGAAGGTCCAGTGCTGGCCCGGTTCGAGCACCAGGCCGGCCGAGAACTGGCGGCTGCGTTCCGGTTTCAGCTTGTCGTTGCTGTAGCGGCGCGTGTCCCAGTTTTGCGCGCAATCGGCATAATTGTTATCCACGGCGGCGCACAGCACGGGATCGGGCAAGGTCGCCGTGCTGCTGTAGACGGTGGGACGGTGCAGGTCCGACATCGACGGCGCGCGGAAGCCCTTGCCGGCCGAAGCCCTCAGCAGCACCTGCTTGGCTGGCATGTAGGTCAGGCCCACCTTGGGGCTGAGGGCGCCGCCCACCTGCTCGTAATGGTCGTAGCGGCCAGACAACTGCGCCTGCCACTGTTTGCTGAACGGCAGCAGCAGTTCGCCGTACACGGCTTGCACGTTGCGGCTGTCGCTGGTGCCCTTGCCGCCTTCCGGCGCCGCATCGTTGTTGATGTTGTCGCTCATCAGCAGTGCCGATGGGCGGAACTCGGTGCGTTCGCGCCGCACTTCGCCGCCCACGGCCAGCGCCATGTCGCCGCCGCCCATGGCCATCAGCGCGCGCGACGCCTTGAAATCCACCCCATCCATGGTGCCGCGCGCATGGCGCACCTCGTCGTCGATCTGGATGCTGTCGAGCAGCGCCCGGCCTTTCGCGCCGGAGGGCCCGAAGGGATTGATGTCGCCGGCGGCGATCCCCGCGATCAGCTTGTCGTACAGGACGTAGCCATGCGTATCGCGGTCCTTCACGACGTTGACGCTGTGATTGAAGCCCACGTCGTAATCCCAGCCGGCGAGCGTGCCGGTGGCGCCCACCACGACGCGCTGGCTTTCGCTGGTCAGCTGACTGGTGCGCATGCCCGCCTCGTTCAGGCGCATGCGCAGTTCCAGTTCGCGCTCCACCTGCTTGCCGTCGTCATCGACGATGGTATCGAAGCCGGCATTGGCCAGCTGCGGCACCTTGCTGTAATCGAGAAAGCCGGTCACGCGCGCCGACGATCCCACGTAATAGCTGCGCGAACGGCTCAGCGCCACTTCCGCATACAGCTGGTGATCGTTATTCAGTTTCAGCACGCCGCGCGTGAGCAGGTTCTGCTTGTCCGTCTTCGGATACAGCTCCGTGTCGCCCATGTAGTCGTAGGTGCAGGCATCGACGCCGCCCGTACCCGCCGGCAGATACAAGTTGGCCGGTGGCGCGCAGTCCGGAATCGCAAAATTGATCTGGCGGTTGGTGATCGGCTTTCCATTGAGCAGGAAACCGTTGTCCTGCAGGTGCTCGCGCTGGGCGCTGGACAGGCGGATATTCGCCGGGCTGGTAAAGTTCGACAGCAGATGGCCCAGGCGCTGCGGGATCTGCAGGTTCGGGATGAACTTGCGCTGCGAGGAGCGCAGACGGTCCGTTTTTTGCAGGTCGGCCACGGCAAAGATATTGTAGCCATCGGCCGCCAGGTCACCCGTGCCGGCCGTGATGCTGGCCGTGCGCTTGCCCGCGCCGCCTTCGTCGGTGCGGCTGCCGTAAACGTTCAGCTCCACACCCTGGTAATCCTTGCGCGTAATGAAATTGATGACGCCGCCGATGGCGTCCGTGCCGTACAGGGCCGAGGCGCCGTCGAGCAGCACTTCCACGCGCTGCAGGGCAGCGGCGGGAATGTTATTGAGGTCCACGCCCGCATCGTCGCCGGGCGAGGCAAAGTTGGCCATGCGCCGGCCATTGAGCAGTACCAGGGTCGACGACGTGCCCACGCCGCGCAGGTTGGCGCTGTTGAAGCCGCGCTGGTCGCCGCCCACGTTGATGCTGGCGCCGTCCGTCAGGCCGCCCACGTTGGCCGACACGCGCGCCATCAGCTCGGCCGCCGTCGTCACGCCCGCCTTGTCGATCTCGGCGCGCGTGATGACCTGCACGGGCAGCGCCGTCTCCGACTCCAGCCGCTTGATGGCCGACCCCGTGATTTCCACGCGCTGCATTTTTTTCGGCGCCGGCTCCACGTCCGGCCCCTGCTCCTGGGCCCACGCGCCGCCGGCCAGCATGCCCAGCGCCGCCGACACGCTCAAGGCGCCCAGCGCCAGTCGCACGCCTTGCGCCAGCAGCGACTCGCGTGGCAAGGAGCCGCCATCCCGTCTTTTCATCTGCATTGCCTCTCTCCCCAATGGTGTACGTCTGATTTTTATCATGATTTTGGGACTGCCTTGCGTTGCTTTGAAGCTGTTTTCCGTGCGCCCTGCACGCCATGTTCGCCGCCATACAGATAGGCTGCGATGACGTCGCTCAAGCGAGCCGCTTTTTCAACGTTCTTTTTGTTCGACACCATCAGCGCCACGGCCAGCGCCTCGATCATGGCCAGCGCCGTGCTGGCGCTGCTGGGCAAAACGGGATGCGTGCTTTGTGCATACAGCGCGTGGTCGGCCAGTTCGGCCAGGGGCGATGCGGGCGAGTCGGTCAGCGCCACGATGCAGGCGCCGCGGTCGCGCGCGAAGCTGGCCAGGCCGATGCAGTCGAGCGTGTAGCGGGGGAACGAGATCACCACCAGCACATCGTGCGCCGTCAGGTTGACCAGGTGACCGGCCGCCACTTCCGAGCCGCCGATACCCACCACTTCCACCACGTGCGGGCAAAACGGCTGCAGGTGCTGCACCAGCATGCCCGCCAGGTTGGCCGACAGGCCGAAACCCATCACGTACACGACCTTGGCGCGCGTCAGGCGGCGCACCACGGCCTGCATGGCGGGCGGCGACAGGGCATCGGAGGTGGCGGCGATGTTGGCGGCCGCATATTCCAGGCTTTCCGTGATCGGCGAGGTGGCGCGCACGCGCCGTTCTATCGTGCGGCGCAGTTTGTCGACCGGCTGCAGCAGCGATTGCAGGGTTTCAGCCATGGCGCCGCGCATGGCCGAATAATTCTTCTGGCCGATGTCGCGCGCGAAGCGGCTGATGGTGGCCGTCGACACCTGGCAGCTGTCGGCCAGTTCCTCGATGCCCAGCGCCGTCACGCGCATCTGGTTGCGCAGCAGGTAGTCGGCGATCTGCCGCTGCGAGGCCGAGCCGCCGGCCAGCACGTGCATCAGTGCCTGCCCCAGCGGCGATTGCGCGAACGCGGCATCGGGCGACGCCAGCGTGGTGGCAAGTGGCGTGGGGGCGTTGCTTCTGGCAGGACTGGCGGATGCTCTCATATCGCTGGCGGCCTGTGTTCTTGTGTGTGGCGAATGACGGATAAGGAGGCGAAAACGGGGCGCTCGAACTTACTGTACTCATATCAAAAAGAAAACTCAACAAATATTTGTAAAAGGATTTTCATTGATTTACTTCGTGAAAATATTGCTACATAATCGACCGGAATCCATCAACCGCGCCCCGTTTTGGGGCGAATTCACCATGCAAGTACAACAGCATCCCATCTCCACCGCGCACGCCAGCGTCTCCTGCCAATTGAGCAGCTTCCACTTCGGCACCGCGGCCGCCACCAGCCGCAGCGGCAAGAAGGTGTACATCCAGGCGGCGCTGCATGCGGACGAGGTACCGGGCATGCTGGTGTCGCAATTCCTGCGCCGCGAACTGCTGGCGCTGGAGGCTGCCGGCAAGGTGCACGGCGAAATCATCCTGGTGCCGGCCGCCAACCCGATCGGCCTGGCGCAAGCCATCCATGGCGCGCCGTTCGGCCGCTTCGACCTGACCACCGGCATCAACTTCAACCGCGCCTACCGCCACGTGGCCGATGAACTGAAAACCACGCTCGATGGCCAACTGGGACAGGATGCGCAAGCCAACGTGGCGCTGATACGCGAGCATGCGCGCGCCGCCGTCGCCGCCTGGCGGCCGGGCACGGATGCGGAAACATTGAAGAAAACCCTGCTGGGCATGGCCATCGATGCCGACATCGTGCTCGACCTGCATTGCGATAACGAGGCGGCCCTGCACATTTATACGGGCACGCCGCTGGCGGCGCAGATCGCGCCCCTGTCCGCGCTCCTGGGCGCGCGCGCCGTGCTGCTGGAACTGGCGGCCGGCGAAGAGCCGTTCGACGAAGCATGCAGCCGCTTGTGGTGGGATCTCGACGCGCACTTCCAGGGCCGCTATCCGATTCCCGCCGCCTGCCTGTCGACCACCGTCGAGCTGCGCGGCGAAGTGGAAGTGAGCTACGCCCTGGCCGAACGCGACGCGGCCGCCCTGCTGCGCTTTCTCGCCATCGAAGGCGTGCTGGACATCGCCGGCGCCGGCGACGACCTGCCCGCGCCGCAATGCACGCCCACGCCGCTGGCCGGCGTGGAACCTATCCTCGCGCCGCATCACGGCGTGCTGGTCTACCTGCGCGAAATGGGCGACGTATTGGCCGCCGGCGACGCGGTGGCCGACTTGATCGACCCCGTCAGCGGCGAGACGACGACCTTGCGCTGCACCGTCGCCGGCGTCTTTTTTGCGCGCAGCGCCCACCGCCACGTCCTGCGCGGCATGAACGTCGGCAAGGTCGCAGGCAGCATCGCCTTCCGCGGCGGCAGCCTGCTGAGCCAATAAATGTCACAAAAAAGCGCCATGAGAACATTCAAGCTCCCCAATACCTTCGTCCTGCTGTGCGGCATCCTGGCCATGATCGCCCTGGCGACCTGGCTGGTGCCGGGCGGGAAATTCGACACCCAGCTGGTCAACGGCAAGCAGCTGATCATCCCCGGCACGTTTCATTACGTAGCCAACAAGCCGCAGGGCCTGGCCGCACTGATGATGGCGCCCATCAAGGGCTTCGTCGACGCCAGCCTGATCATCGGCTTCGTGCTGATCGTCGGCGGTGCCTTCGCCGTGCTGCAAAAAACGGAAGCCTTCGACTCGCTGATCAAGGCCATCGCCAAGGCCCATACCAGCTCGCGCTTCGTGCGCGCCGCCATCATCCCCGTCTTTTTCACCATGTTTTCGCTGGGCGGCGCCACCTTCGGCATGAACGAGGAAGCGATTCCCTTCATCCTGATCTTCGTGCCGCTGGCGTTGGCGCTGGGCTACGACACCATCACGGGCGTGTCGATACCCTTCATCGGCTCGCAGGTGGGCTTTTCCGCCGCCTTTTTAAATCCGTTCAACGTCGGCATCGCGCAGGGCATCGCGGGCGTGCCGATCTTTTCCGGCATCGGCTACCGCCTGATCGTGTGGGCCATCGCCACGGCCGTCAGTATCGTGTTTTTGATGTGGTACGCGGCGCGCATCAAGCGCCATCCGGAAAAAAGCCCGACCTACCTGCTCGATATCGAAAAGCGCAGCGAGCATTCGATGGACCTGGACAGCTTTGCCGGCATGACGCGCACGCACCGCGCCGTGCTGTGGATTTTCATGGCGACCTTGCTGACGATGGTCGTCGGCGTCGTCAAGTACGACTGGTTCATCGATGAAATCGCCGCCCTGTTCCTGGTGATGGCCATCATCGTCGGCCTGGTCGGCCGGCTCGACATGGACAGCCTGGTCGCATCCTTCGTGCAGGGCGCGCGTGACATGGTCAGCGTGGCGCTGGTCATCGCGCTGGCGCGCGGCACCATGATCCTGGCGCGCGACGCGCAGATCATCGACACCATACTGCATGCATTGACGCCCCTGGTGGCGTCGTCGAGCCCCGTCTTCGCCGCGCAAAAGATGTTCTTCATGCAGTCGGTGATCAACTTCTTCATCCACTCGGGCAGCGGCCAGGCGGCGCTGACCATGCCCATCATGGCGCCGCTGGCCGACCTGGTGGGCGTGACGCGCCAGACGGCCATCCTGGCCTTCCAGTTCGGCGAATTCACCACGCCGATGATCCCCACGTCAGGCATCACCGTCGGCGTGCTGGCGCTGGCGCGCGTGCCCTGGATTACCTGGGCCAAGTGGATGATCCCGCTGCAGCTGATCTACCTGGTGCTGGCGCTGCTGCTCTTGATTCCGCCGTGCCTGATGCACTGGCAATGAAAAAAGCCACGGCGCCGCACAGTCGCCGTGGCTTTATTTGCGATACGCCTGTCCGTACTTTCCATCGACACCGCCCTTTGCCCAGTCGGCCATCAGATCGTAAAACCCCGGCGTGATGATGGTGGCTTTGCGCGTTCCATCCGATGCCTGAGCATAGCTGCGCATGCCGTGATCGGCCTGCGGGAAGAGGTAGACCGAGATAGCCTGCCCCTGGCTGCGCAACGCCATCAAGCGCTCCACGGTGACCGCCGGCGGCGCCTGGCGGTCTTCCTCTGCCAAGGCCCATAACTGCGGCACCGCGACCTGGCGCAAGACCTGCACCGGATCTTGCGACCAGTCGACACCGAGCTTGTCGAACCGCGGTATGCCATTCTTGCGCAGCTCCTCGACCGGCATGCCCAGGAGCACGCCCGTGTAGCCTCCCTTGATGAGGACAAACCACGGTTCCTTGCCGAATCGCTGCTGAACCTCGGACAAAGCATCGAGGCCATCCTTGTAGCCGGATTTCACCAACCGCGCCGTGATATCCGTCACGCTACGGGCCTTGGCAATGACGTCGCCGCCATAGCCTTTGTCCTGCAGTTCCCTGGCAACCTGCGCCGCGTCCTGCTCCGTGATATCGACCGCCAGGCCATAGCCGATGCCGATGAAGTCGGCCTTGGCGCGCGCTTGCGCCAGCGGGACGATCCAGCCGCCCTGGCTCACGCCTATCAGGCCGAAGCGGCCGTAACGGCCTTGCGCCAGCCGTTTGGCTTCGCGCGACGCGGCCACCAGGTCATCGGCCAGGCGCGGAAAGTTCTGCGTATATTCCCCTTCGGACTGCCCGGTACCACGTTTGTCATACACGAAAACGGACACGCCCCGTCCGACCATCTGGTAAGGATCGCGCGCTCGGTCGATCCAGCCGCTGCCTTCGGAACCATGGGCATACACGACCAGCGGCGTGTCCTTGCCTGCGCCCGGCGCCTCCAACAAGCGTCCCGCGAGCATGATGCCGTTCGATTCAAAACGCGTATTCGATTCGGCCAGTGCCACTTTCGGCCAGCGCCCCTTGCCGCCGACAAGCACGGCGTCTTTTCCGCACGCGAGCAGCGCCCCGGCATCCTGCGTGTTGCCGACGGTTCCGTCGCTGAAGGTGTAACTGTATCCCTTGCCCCCATGGGTAATGGCGACGAAGTCCTTCTGGTCGTGGCGGAAAATGCCCGTCTCGCAAGGCGCCGGACTGAATGCATCTGGCATGGGTGCGCCAGTCGCCGTGAGCGACACGGCAAGGAGAGGCAAGAGAAGGGAAGAGGTCATGGAGTCAGGTTCCGATAGAGGGCTGTCGCGTGGTTGATCAAGAAAATCGCAATATCAGTATCAGGGCAGGACCCGGGCCGCGCACACCGCGCCGGCTGTTCAACGCCGATAAATATCGGGGAAATACCGCTCCATCAACGTCTCCGGCCTGAGCGGCGCCGTAAAGCCGTAGCGCGCATACAAATCATGCGCCGTGCTGGTGGCCAGCATGAAGCGGCGCAAGCCCTGCAAACCGGGATGCGCCATCACGGCCTCCATCAGGCGCTGGCTGTAGCCGCGGCCGCGGTATTCTTCCAGCACATACACGTCGACCAGATAGGCAAACGTGGCGTAGTCGGTGACCACGCGGGCGAACGCCACCTGACGGCCGTCCAGCGTGCCGCCAAAGCAGAGCGAATGGTCGATCGCGCGCTGTACGGTAGCCAGCGGGATGCCGATGGCCCATGTCGATTGCGTGCTGAGAAAATGGTGAATGGCTGGAACGTCGAGTTCCGCCTTGTCGGTGCTGATCATCAAATGTGACATCGCGCTGGCCCTGCTATCGTTGAAAAACACGATCATCGGCCTTTTTGCTGCGGCTGTCACCAGGGCTGGATAGAACCGGGGGCGCCGCCCGTTCTGCCTGTCCGTGATGCGGTGTTGCTGTTTGCTGCCGGTGCTTCTTGTACTGCCTGCATGGCACTGCCGCGCTTACAGGGCGGCTTTTTCTTCGGCGCTCAAGCGCTTGGCGCTGACGTACACGGTGTGCATGGTGGCTTGATCGGCGCTGGCGGCGATGGCGGCGGGCGCGGCGCGGAACTTCGGCACGGCGGCGGTAGCCAGGCTGGTGGCGGCGGCGACGGCGATGATGGCAACGAAGATGGCTTCCATGTTTTTAGCGATGTTCATGATGGTGTCCTTTGGGTGGCTGGTTGTGTGTTGCGATGATTGAACTGTAGGCCGATCCCCCCTGAACTGCCATCGGATTGCGACCAAACGCACGATTCGCGGGACAGAATACAAAAAGCCCGGATGAAACGCACAACAGGCCATCGCCGTGGCATTTGAGGCTTGCCAGCCCCATTCCTGACCATTTCAGCGCCCTGCAAGCCCCTAAAAGCCCTACCGCCGGCCAACCTTGTTTATAATCGCCCTACACTAAAGGACTTCTTTCATGACTGATCAATTCTCCAAAAAGGGCGAAGCCTGGTCGGCCCGGTTTTCCGAACCGGTCTCGGACCTCGTCAAGCGCTACACAGCTTCTGTATTTTTTGACAAGCGCCTGGCGCTGTTCGACATCGAAGGTTCGCTGGCCCATGCGGAAATGCTGCATGCGCAAGCCATCATCAGCCCGGCCGACTACGCGGAAATCCAGCGCGGCATGGCGCAAATCTCGCAGGAAATCGCCGCCGGCCAGTTCGAATGGCTGCTGGACCTGGAAGATGTCCACCTGAATATCGAAAAACGCCTGACCGAACTGGTGGGCGATGCGGGCAAGCGCCTGCACACGGGCCGTTCGCGCAACGACCAGGTGGCCACCGACATCCGCCTGTACGTGCGTTCCGCCATCGACGACATCACCGCCCTGCTGGCGACGTTGCGCAGCGCGCTGACGGACCTGGCCGAGCAGCATGCCGACACCATCATGCCGGGCTTTACCCACATGCAGGTGGCCCAGCCGATCACCTTCGGCCACCACATGCTGGCGTATGTCGAAATGTTCGGCCGCGACGCCGAGCGCATGGCCGACTGCCGCAAGCGCGTCGACCGCCTGCCGCTGGGCGCCGCCGCCCTGGCCGGCACCACCTTCCCCATCGACCGCCTGCGCGTGGCCAAGACCCTGGGCTTCGACGACGTCTGCCACAACTCGCTCGACGCCGTGTCGGACCGCGACTTCGCCATCGAATTTTGCGCCGCCTCCGCCGTGCTGATGATGCACGTGTCGCGCATGGCCGAAGAACTGGTGATCTGGATGAGTCCACGCATCGGCTTCATCGACATCGCCGACCGCTTCTGCACCGGCTCGTCGATCATGCCGCAAAAGAAAAACCCGGACGTGCCGGAACTGGCGCGTGGCAAGACGGGCCGCGTCTACGGCCACCTGATTGGCCTCTTGACCCTGATGAAAGGCCAGCCGCTGGCCTACAACAAGGACAACCAGGAAGACAAGGAACCGCTGTTCGACACGGTCGACACCGTCATCGACACCTTGCGCATCTTCGCCGACATGGCCGGCGGCATCACGGTGAAACCGGAAGCGATGCGCGCAGCCGCCCTGCAAGGCTACGCCACGGCGACCGACCTGGCCGACTACCTGGTCAAGAAAGGCTTGCCATTCCGCGACGCCCATGAAGCGGTGGCCCTGGCCGTGCGCGCCTGCGTCGACGCAGGCTGCGACCTGGCCGACCTGTCGCTGGAGCAGCTGCGCGCCTTCTCGCCGCTGACCGGCGAAGACGTATTCGAGGTGCTGACCCTGGAAGGCTCCGTTGCCGCGCGCGACCACGTGGGCGGCACCGCGCCACGCCAGGTACGCGCCGCGATCGCCCGCGTGCGTACGCAGCTGGAAAAATAAGACCGGCGCTTGCCGGCAAGCGCCCCGTTGCAGCGATGCAGCGGGGCGTTTTTCATGGCTATGTCACCGTCAGATGTGGGAATGCTCCCAGTGTTGCCTTCAATAATGTTTCCGGCGAACGGATACGCCCGGCGTCGAGTATCCAGCGCCAGCCCAGGTAATTCGGCAGGTAGCGCGTCGCCACGCCGTGAAAGGGACGTAGCCATTCCCGCAGGCGGCTGTGATAGGCATTGACGTGCTGCACATGCACGGCGCCCTGCACGCGGATGCCTGCTCGCAAATTGACGGCCTGGTGGCTGATCCCCGCTTCACGGGCAAAGGCGCGATAGGCGGCATGGCCATCGGTGACCAACAGGATATCCTTGTCGATCATGGGCAACAAATAATGGCGCACCTGC